>Ga0209291_1000477_pt1 | contig 38587 bp, 37 predicted proteins | sample GOMGulsemesocosm_FD_184633 | JGI IMG/M metagenome (GOLD analysis project Ga0209291, IMG submission 184633) | Methane-oxidizing microbial communities from mesocosms in the Gulf of Mexico - GOM9B Gulf of Mexico (SPAdes) (version 2) | ecosystem: Environmental > Aquatic > Marine > Cold seeps...
AGGCTGCAGAGCTTATAATTCCTCTATCAGAAAAGAAAATAATTTCATTTCCAGGGATATCCGTTAATGAAATAAAGGAATACCCTTCTGTGGCATCTGTATTCATACCAATAAAGGCAATGTCTCCAGCTGCAAGACTTTGAGCATTTATATTCAAACTAAATAATAGTCCAAATAATAGCATGTAATTTTTAAGCATAGTTAGTAAAATTTGTGATTAATAAATTGATTAGTACAACAAACTTAATGAATTTAATAGCATAAATATGCATTATCCCAGCCCATTATATTATTTTGAAGAACCTTATTTGTTGTAATGCCCTTTTTTTCAAATGATTGAATATGAGATTTTTTAAAACTATTGTCTTTATGTTTTAATTGATATAAATGATGTTCGTAACTCGTTCTATTTGTATCATCAGAAAATTCTATTTGTCCTCTTGGGCCTAATTTTTCTAGAGAAGAAAATGAGTTCGAATTTTCAATAAAATCTTTAATCAAAGCTCCATTTTCGTAGCCTAATACTGCAAAAACAGATGGTGATTCCCCATATTTTTTATGATACTCATTTATAAAAGTATAATTTTCATCTGTTTTCAATTCTGGATACCACGAAGCGATGCAGTAGGTTTCATCAAAAACATCTGGAAATTTATTAATGACTTTTTCTTCACAAGAAAAGGGGAGTGAGTACAAAGGGATCTTTTTATTTAGTTTATTTTTAGACAAAAAGGATGCATGTTCTTCTGAATAAATTCCGTTATGAAAAGCGAATAATGCATCAGGTTTTAATGCTGTACCCCAATCCATCATTAATTCAGCTTCATTTTCTCTGGGATTAATAGGAGTAATAAAATGGCCAACAAATTCCCCTTTACCTCCAATAGCTTCTTCCATTAATTTAAGAAACCCATATCCAGATTCATAATAACATGTTGATGTACCTATTTGTAAAATATTATTGGAAAGAAAGTACTTACCTAATAATGTAGTAGCATCACATAAGCCCATTGAATTACAATAGATACCTTTTCTGTTACTTAAATCAAGCGGGAGTGTAGCACCTAAATCAGAATAAATTAATGTTTCTTCAATACTCTCAACATAATTTAAAACATCAGATAGTTCTTTATGTCCTACCATTCCAGTTATTAAAGAAACTTCTTCTTGATCTGTCAATTTCTGAATACCTTCAATGGCTTGTTTAGAGTCATTTCCAAATCCAATTCCTTCAATTTTCAATTCATATTCCCCCATTTTTGACAAGGAAAGCCTTAATCCTTTAATGAAGTCTTTACCTAGTTTAGGGTATGCTTTAGATTGAGGGAGTAATACGCCTATTTTTTTCAAATTTATTTGTTTTAAATGAGATTATATGTTCTAAATATAAGAAGCAAGGAAGGTTAATACACCTCCCTTGCTAATAAAATAAATGATTAGTCTCTAGAAGGAAAAATACCTTGTAATGCAATACAAACATATATCCCTAAGAATGGATTTTTAATATAAAATGGAACATTTGATCCAGCTGAACTTGTTGTACCGGAAATTACCACTCCGCCTAATTTATCTCCTGTTGTAGGGCTTTCACGGAATATTTCTGGCATTTCAGTACCTGTTCCAAGTCCATTTGCTCCAGCATCAGAGTCCGCACTTGTACTAGAGCTATCTGTAGTATAGACGTCTACATTTGCCGTTCCATTAATTAAAGAGTGGGCATGTGCAGGCATGTGTGGTTGGGTTAATGTAATCGATTCACGTCCACCACTTTCTCCCCAAGAAATAGTAGATAATCCTGGCCCGCTTCCAACATGGACAATACTTCTACCTCTTAAGTCAGGAAGCCCAAAAGAGGTTCTGCCATCACCTCCAAAGGTTGTTCCTAGTAATGAAAAAAGTGCTGTGTTTGATGAGATTGCTAATAGTTGTCCGTCACATTTTGACCAACCTCTTGGCGCAAAATTAAAACCGAATGGTTGAATTTGTCCTATAAATGGTTCCATAATAAATTAGTTTTTTTAGCTTATAAAGCCGTGATTAATTAAATTAAAGGATATTACGCTGAGTTTTTAATAAATGAAAATATAAATAGTGCAACGAACTTATACCATTAATTTTGAATGTGTTTATTAATGAATAGGGAGGAACTCTCCCTATTCTATTCAAGTTATTAACTTCTAGAAGGATAGATTCCTACTAAAGCAATACAAACATTAATTCCTAAGAATGGGTTTTTAATACTAAATGGAAGACTTCCTCCAGACAAACCTGTTGTTCCAGAAATTACCACACCACCTAATTTATCTCCTGTTGTAGGGCTTTCACGGAATATTTCGGGCATTTCAGCACCTGTTCCAAGTCCATTTGCTCCAGCATCAGAGTCCGCACTTGTGCTTGTACTATCTGTAGTATATATATCTACATTTGCCGTTCCATTAATTAAGGAGTGGGCATGTGCAGGCATGTGCGATTGGGATAAGGTAACCGTTTCTCCTCCACCTCTTTCTCCCCAAGAAGTAGTAGATAACCCTGCTCCATGTCCAACATGTACAATACTTCTACCTCTTAAATCAGGAAGCGCAAAAGAGGTTCTTCCATCACCTCCAAATGTTGTTCCTAATAATGAAAATAAAGCTGAATATGATGAAATTGCTAATAGTTGTCCGTCACATTTTGCCCAGCCTCTTGGTGGGAAGTTAAAACCGAATGGTTGAATTTGTCCTAAAAATGGATCCATAATAAATATTATTTAGCTTATAAAGCCGTGATTAATTAAATTAAAGAATTTTATACTGAATTTTTAATCGATGAAAACATGAAGAGTTCAACGAGTTTATAGTATAATTCAGAATATTTTTATTAATAAATAGGGAGGAGTCCTCTCTATTATATTCAAGTCGTTAACTTCTAGAAGGATAAAGACCCACTAAAGCAATACAAACATTAATTCCTAAGAATGGGTTTTTGATACTAAAAGGAACACTTCCTCCGGACAAACCTGTTGTTCCAGAAATTTCTATACCACCTAATTTATCTCCTGTTGTAGGGCTTTCACGGAATATTTCGGGCATTTCAGCACCTGTTCCAAGTCCATTTGCTCCAGCATCAGAGTCCGCACTTGTGCTTGTACTATCTGTAGTATAGATGTCTACATTTGCCGTTCCATTAATTAAGGAGTGGGCATGTGCAGGCATGTGCGATTGGGATAAGGTAACCGTTTCTCCTCCACCTCTTTCTCCCCAAGAAGTAGTAGATAATCCTGGTCCATGCCCAACATGGACAATACTTCTACCTCTTAAATCAGGAAGTTTGAATGTAGTTCTTCCATCACCTCCAAAGGTTGTCCCTAACAGCGAAAAAAGTGCTGTGTTTGATGAGATTGCTATTATCTGTCCGTCGCATTTTGACCAACCTCTTGGTGCAAAATTAAATCCGAATGGTTGAATTTGTCCTATAAATGGATCCATAGTTTTTGGTTTTTAAAGTTTAATGCTTAATTAATAAATGTTACAGCCAAATATATTAGTTAAGCAAAAAATATAATAGGGTATAACTATGGCTATATGTAATCAGGTATTTGTACGGGGTTTTGTAAAAAAAATAAACCAGGTATTTATACCTAGTTATATTTAGTGATAAAAATGCAATTTTGTGGGTAACATTTTTTAAAAAGCAGGAACTATACAGTGTAAGCTATTGACAATTAGTGAACTCATTTTTATAGTTGAAAAGAATTAAACTTTGGATAACTTTTCCTTTTTTTAGTGACTAACATATGTATATTTGAAACAAACTAAAACCAACCAATAATGAAATTAACCTGCTCTAGGCTATCTTTAGCCATAGTATTTTGCGTGCTGTTATTTAGCTGTTCTAAAGAATTACAAGAAGCTTCAGTGCCAACTGAAACTGCACAAATAACTGAAGAAACATCTCAATTAGCTAGAGAAGCTACCCAATGGAAAACAACTCCAATTACGCAAGAATTAATAGAAAATCAACGTGCTATTTCGCATTATCAATTTGATGTAAATGAGTTAAAAACATTGATTGACAATTCAGCTGTAAATTATGTTTGGTTTGATTTAGGGGTAAATAATAAAAATCAAATAACTTTTACTGCAACAGGAGAAGATACAAATGAAGTAGTTATAGCTCAAGTAAAGTCTAAAATTATTACTACAAAAAACTACCAAGCTGATTTTTCTATATTTAATACTGTAGCAGAGGTATATTTTGGTGAGAAATTCAATCATATCCTGCCTAATAAAGATGCCTATGAGTATGTAACTTCTATGAAGGCTGCCTATAACAATTTTGAAGCTGTTTTGGATCAGGAAGGGCAACGTGTAGAGCGTTTTGGATTGGATGCTATGGTGGTAAAACGTATGTTACTAACCCAAAACATAAATAGGCTAGGCTTGTTTTTAGGGAAAAATAAAAAGCAAAAAATGACAACGGTGTTTATTGGTATGGATGCCAATAACAATTTGTTAATAGATGCAAATACTGACATTTCTACTGGAGGAAAAGCTTTTGATTTTACGCATCCTTGTCCAACTACATGCGATCCGAAATAATTAAATAGTAAGGATTGCAAAGATTAATTTAATAACTAAACATAAAAACCAAAAACTATGAGTGAAGTAACAACAAGTACAAAAACGAATACAGTAACCTTGAATGAAGCTAAAGAGTGGACAAAATTATGGCAAGAAGAAAACCCTGACCATTGTAAAGCTTTTTTAATTCCTTCAGAAGACTTGATAGAAGTATTAAAGGAAATGAAGATACTAGTAGCGGATTCAAGCGGAGGGTATGTATTAGATAAAGATGTATTACCAAATAGTGGTGTGCGTAGTTATATGGCTATTGATACAGCTAATGGTACAGGAGAGGATAATGGCTATGGGGAAAAGCTAGTAATTGTAGGGACTACTTATGATGACGAAACAAAAGTGCATAAGGATATTATTAAAAACCCGCAAGATCCAAACAGTAAGGATTCTGGAATATATGATTTTACTTACCCTTGTCCTAGTACTTGTGATGTAAATAGCCCTCTTTATACTGTCAAAAAATAATGTTTCAAGATTTTATTACACATTTAGGATTAGTACTCTTAATTTTAAATGTATTACTGTATTTTAAGGTTTTTCTCTCTTTAGAAAAGAGCCTTAAAATATTTTCAATATACTTATTGTTTATTTCAGTAATACAAATTATATCATTTGTATTATGGAATTTAAAAATCAATAATATCTTTCTGTCACACTATTATTTTGTTATCCAATTTATATTATTAAGTTTATTTTTCATGAATATTTTTTTGTTGCTAAAACAAAAAAGAAAAGTTTTGATAGTTCTAATAATTAGCTTGAGCGTAATTACATTGTCATATATAATAAACCCAGATTTATATTATAGTTTTAATATTTATGAAATAGCACTAACATCTGTTCCCATAATATATTTTAGTGTTTTACAAATATTTAATTCTTTGTTAAAAGAGAAAAAATATCTATATATTAATACAGGTATCTTATTTTATATATTATTAAGTACATTAATTTTTATAGCAGGAAATAATATTATTAATCTTCCAGACTATGTAAATGATATTACTTGGGTGTTAAATTCTATTTTATTTATAATTTTTCAATTATTAATTTTTTATGAATGGTATAAAAACTTACGCCATAAAAAAGAAATTTTAATAATAAATTAAATAATGGAAGAAATTTTATCAGAAGAGAATAAAATAATTCCTATAGTACTTTCAGCTATATTTTTACTGCTATTTATGGCGGTAGCATTGGTGTTATTTTTCCGTTTTGCACGTAAAAAAATAATAGAAAAGGAATTAGAAAAAGCGGCTATAAAACTAGAAGGGCAAAAAAAAATATTGCATGCTACAATAGAAACACAGGAGCGAGAACGCAAACGTATTGCTCAGGATTTACACGATGCAATTAGTGCAAAACTAAACGTAGTGAGCTTGCATGTAAATATGTTATTGGATGGGAGTTTAACCGCAAATGAACAACAAGAATCCTTAAGCAATGTATTAGGAGTTACTACTAATGTATTGGAAAGTTCTCGGCAAATTGCTCATGATTTATTGCCACCTATTTTAGATAAATTTGGCTTGGTGGAGGCTTTAAAAGAATTGTTAGCAGAGTTTGGTGCTACTAAAAAAGTAGTTGCACAACACAATATTAATTATCTAACCACCTTAACTAAATCTCAAGAATTGCATTTATTCAGGATTGTTCAGGAATTATTAAATAATTCCATCCGTCATGGAAAAGCAACACTCATGCGTTTGGAATTGTATGACGCTGAAGGAGAAATGGAATTACGATATAAAGACAATGGAAAAGGTTTTCTGGTTAAGCAAGGTTTAAATGAAGGGGGATTAGGCTTAAAGAATATAAAAAGTAGGGTAGCCATTTTAAATGGCGAATTGCATATAAAAAGTAATTTGAACCAAGGTGCTGTATTTACCATAAACATAAAACACAACAGTTATGAATGATATAATAAAAATTGCTATTGCAGATGATGAAATATTGTTTAGGCAGGGGATCTCTTTTATATTGAATAAAGAGGTGAATTTTGATATTATAATGCAAGCTGAGGATGGAGCTGATTTACTAACTCAATTACAGGCTAGTGATGAGCTTCCAGAAATTATTTTAATGGATTTGAAAATGCCTAATTTAAATGGAGTAGAAACCACCAAAGTCATTAAAAAGGAATACCCTAATATTAAAATTATTGCAATTACTAGTTACTATAGTAAGCCATTTATAAGTAATATGATTACTACAGGGGCGGTAGCATATTTAGCAAAAAATACCCCGCCAAAAGAAGTAATAGCAACCGTAAATGCAGTTGCAATTAAAGGCTTTTGTTATAATGATAATGTTATGCAGGTAATACAGGAAAATATGCTAAACCCTGATGCTAAAGTTTCTCGTAGTTATTTTGATTTGGATTATTTAACCAAGCGTGAAGCTGAAGTATTAAAGCTAATATGTGCTCAATGTACTACCAATGAAATAGCAGAATCATTATTTATTAGTCCACGAACAGTAGAAGGACATCGGAATAATTTATTGCTAAAAACAGAGGCTAAAAATGTAGCTGGTTTAGTTGTGTTTGCTTTTCAACACAAAATAGTTGCTTTGGAAGAAAGTTTTTAAGCTACTTTAAAATTTATTGCTGCTTATGAAAATGAAGTAGTGTGTAAATAAATTTTATTGTCATATTGAGCTTGTCGGAATACTTTTATAAAAGCTTCGACAAGTTCAGTTTGGCAATTTTTATATTTCTAATATTTCTAATATTTTTATTTTTTTTAGTTATACTATTTTTGAAACAATACTAATTAAAAAACTTACTCCGCTATCAATATTGGCTATAGCAGTAGCTTTTTGATTATTGGAGCTGGCTGCATTATTAACTTCTTGTAGTACTTTTACAGCATTAGCATTACTGATTTCACTTTCCTGAATAAACGTGGTTATTTCAGTAGTATTCATACTTGTTAGACTAGCTATTTGACTTGCAAATTGAGTATCGGTTTTTTGAGCTGCTTGTTCTGCGAGATCATTCCAGTTTATTGATGACATTGTGTTTGTTTTTTTAATATTAAGATAAAGCTGTTTTTCTAGTAATCTTGTTGCTCTAATTTATTTTAAAGCAGCGCTGATTTCTAATAATTTTGAAAAACTATTTCCTGACTGGATTAATAAACTGTCCAATTGATTTTCAGTATTACTAATATTAACATTTCCATTAGTTAAGCTTTCCACGCTTGTCATAATTGATTTTTCTGCAGTTTTTAGCTTTACTGCTGAATTGATTAAATTTTGAAGAGATGTACCTGCAACACTAAAAGTGGTGTAATTTGCGTTTAATTTTGTGATAAGCTGTTTTTGTTCAGTATCCAGTATTGATTGCATAGAATCCTTCTTTTTATTAATGATAGGGATAATACTTTTTAAAATATTTGGAAGTTCTTCCTTATAATTAAGGCTATCAGGTAAGTTTTTAGAAAAATTATTTAATAATGCAGGAGTATACGTATTTGTAATAAAGCTATTAATTTGTTCCTTCCTATTTGCGTACAACTGATTTATTAATGAAACATTAAGCGTATGCATGCCTGATGACTCCTTTAGTATTTCCTGTGTTAATGTTGTAGTAGATGCTGGTATAGATGCACAAGAATTCAATAAAGTTGTGATTAATATTATGCTATAGGTTTGTATCCGTGTCATGATTATTGTGGTTAAGAAGGGGTTGAAAATAGTTGCTTTACTTTTGTAATTAAGCTTTGTAAAACACTAAAAATGGCATCAGATGAAAACCCTCCAATTAAAGCTAGAATACTTTTGTTAAATAAATTAACTCCGTTATTAGCGGTATGTAAAGAGATGATTTCGGAAAGAATAATACCAGCTATTACGCCTAAGAATATTAATGCTGTGTAATAAATGGCATCTTCTGGAACCAATGTACCTCTTTGAATGGCTGTACTAACACTTTTTAATAAATAAAAAGCAACTCCAAGACCGGCGATAGAACATAGAAATGTTAGATTGAGTAACAATGAAAGACCATTATTCTCCATTATTCCTTTATCCAATGAACCATTATTTACTTCAGGTGATATGGCAGTTACAATGAAAGTTATAAGAAAAAAAATAGCTAAAAATATTAAGTTTCTAACTAATGGAATTTTACTATAGGATGTTTCTTGAACACCATCTTTATTAATAATATTTAAATAATTAATGGATTTTGGAGTAGCAGGCTGCACATTTTTAATTAGCAAACCATGTACGTTTAATAAATCATCTAACTTGGTGCTTTCAAGCATTCCGTTTATCTCATTATTTATAGTAAGACCATTATTAAGTGCAAAAGAAAGCATAGCATTTATCTCGTTTTTTAGCTCACGAGTAACTCCTGGACTAATTAAAGTACTTGGATTTATTGCTTGATCATTTGTACTGGCAGTTACGGTTGTATCCATGATAAATAATTTTGTGAAATAAGATTCAAAAATACTTACTATGGGTAGGTTTGTTAAGCGGGTTTTTGTTTCGTTTTAAAAATAGGTGTTTATACCTGTTTTATAGAATTGAAGAGGTTAAGATTATTATCTTTTTATAGAAAAATGAGCAATAAATTCACGTTGCACTCCTTTAGGTTTCTTTTCGGAATAGAGTACTTTAAACCAGTAATCATTTGCAGGTAATGGGTTTCCATTATATAATCCATCCCAACCTTTACTGTCTTGATTAAATTGTACAAGTTCTTTTCCGTAACGGTCAAATATGGTAATGTTGGCAAATACTAATTCTTCTACAGCGCTAATATTCCAACAATCATTAATTCCATCTCCGTTTGGAGTGAAGAACCTTGGGTAATCTATGATTACTAATTCTACTATTTCTTTAAAACATGAATTACTGTCTGTAATTGTAACGGTATGTAAACCAGCATGAACATTATTAAATAAACCACTAGCTTGAAATTCTCCAGTATCTAAGCTAAAGAGGTATTGATCAGCTCCAGTAGCAGTTGCTAAAATTTGGTGTGTATTAGCAAAATTCTCTGATATAACGTTTGCATCAAAATTTGTTGGTCCTGTAGAGACTGTAATGTCAAATTCTGTTATTACAACACAGTTTATACTTGTATCTTCAATTCTCCCAAAAACAATTTCTGGGTTGTCAATATTGATAAATGAAGTTACTGGATTGATAGGGGAGGTATTATCAATAGCGTCTTGTTGCGATAAATGATAGGAGATGATGTAAGAATTGATACTATTTAATTCAGTTATCAATTCATTATCAAATATGGATAAATCAATAGTAGTATTCCCATCTTTAACACCATCTTTATCACAAAAAACGTGTATTATTGGTGGGTCAGAAAATACAGTGTCGGTATATTCCACAATTGTTGTGTCATAAGAAAGTATTGTGCTTCCGTTACAAAGTGTATAAATTAATTCTACTCGGTAGTTATGTACTGCTGTGGGGCAAACGGTAATTTCATTTTCATTAGTAGCTATTATAGCTCCACTTATATCATCATACCATGTTATTTGTGTATTTGAAGGGCCAGAAGGGGTTATTCTCCAAGCTTCGTTTTGAGTTGTCCAGCTTCCTGTATTTCGTCCACTTGCAGTTATACCCTGAGTACCTGTATCATTTTGAATGCCTAAAAGACTATTTCCGTTATTCCAATTTGGACAGGTTGCTTTATTTTCAATATATACTTCTATAATATTAGTTGATTCATAGAGTATCATTTGAAAAGTAGAGTTTTCCGTCACACAATCAAATAAAGGAACTTGGTAGTAACTTACTACTAGTCGTCTGCATGGGAATTCTCCAAAGAGTTCCCAGCCTATTTGTCCCCCTTCACTAGGGTCAATATCATGATAAACGCCATAAATGGCATTTAATATTTTTTTAGGCTCAGCAGCACTTGGAAATTGCGGGTTAGGAATTTCCAAATTAAATTCCCAAGGACATTCATCCCCGTCATCAGTATAACCGTTATCATTAATGTTCCTTAAATCGAACGAAATTGCTCCATTGGAACTCACAACTGCTTGTGAATATTCTTGATTGTAAAAACAAAAGTTAAAAGGAAGAATCACTTTTGGATCTGACCAAACATCGTCAATATTTACACTTATAGGATTTGCTAAACCTGAAAAAGGAAATTCAGGAGCATATTCAATCTGTTCTATGGTATAGCTTGTAGGTGTTCCTGTTTCGGGGTAATTGGCTACTAAATTTATGCATCCATCTTGAGAGCTACAGTTGATAGATATCGTTTCATTCTCACTAATATCTGTAATTTTCACTTCCGGACAACCGTTAAATTGTCCAAGTAAAATACAGGGAATAAATAAAATGAGAAGTATTAAAATACGATTACGATACATTGTAAGTTTAATTGAAATGTATTAGTGTAAAAGATTTAGGGTTAATAAGTTACGTATTTTTTTTGGGATTGTGAAATTTGAGTTTGATATATACGTCAAACGTGGTAAGGTTATAATCAAAAAAACCACGCTATTTGCGTGGTTTTTTAATATGATAAAATAAATAAGTGATCTTATCTATTCATATTTTTTATTTCTTCAGAAAAAGTATCTACATCTAAAACACCATCTCCAATTAACTGCAATGCTTTTTGAACTATAAATTCAACATTTACTGGAGCAAATCCTAAACCTACGCCAATGCGCTCTAACATAGCTATTTGCTTTTCTTTAATGTCTAAATCAACATATACAATACGTACTAAATCAAATAAACGCTCTAACCTTCTGTTATAAGTAGTAGGAGGGTTGATTGGATAATTTGTTGGATCTTCTAAAATTTCACTATAAACAACTTCACCAATGTTTAACTTATTTGCTAAACGTTTTAAGAATAATTGCTCTTCTTCAACAATTCTACCATCGCTTAATGCTACACGAACAATGGCAGCAAAATGGCCTTGATTTCTAGCAACAAATCCGCTTGAATATAAATCTTTAATTGACATTCTTTAATTTTTTTAAGAATTTGCTGCAAAGATAAACAATTACTTTATAAAAGCAGAGAATATTTAATGCATAAAAATAATCAATAATTTATAGATGTTCTGTTTGAACGAGTATGTATTTTCAGTTTTGAAAATAGAGTATATATTAGCGTAATTGTATTTGAATTCATTCTATTTAAGGGTGTAAATCTCCAAGACAGTTTGAACTAGAGTTTTTAAATAAAAAAAATGTAGCATAATTTAACTATTCTTTCATTGTTTATAGTTCATTACTTTTATTATGTTATTTTTTTATTGAAGTAGATTTTGTTTCTATAGCCATACATTTACCAATGATTGTGACAATTCTTTTTTTGTATGATATAGTTACAATAGCATATAAATCTCCATTTGAGTCTTTGAGTTTTAATTTATGTTTTGCGTCAATCCATTTAGTCGCACTTCCTTTTCCTTCATCAGCAACACAAATACAACTTCCTTTGCACCTTTTTTTACTATCCTTTTTCCCTTTTTTTTCGTATTCCTTTTTTAAATAATCTTCAGGTTCTTTTCTCCATTCCTCTCTATTATTGTCACTTAAATCACTTATTTTTAAACTTTTCTCATCTTGTGTATTAGGCTTTATAACTACACTAATAAGCTTAAATTCTTTAATTTCGTATTTTAATTCATTACAATTTTTCCCTTCACATTCTGGTAAATTTGCCATAATAATATTTTATTGGTTAGAATAATTAATTAACTAAATATACGAAAAAAAGGAGTGATATATATTGTGTGCTTCATTATCAAAGGGCTTTTTTGATAGCTATTATTTGTTAGTGTATATCTTTTATTTTGTTAAAAATGAGTTGTTTATGTTAAATTAACAAAACAGTAACCAAATAGTTTCCTAAAAATCATCTAATAAAAAGTTAATGCACCTGAAATAATATGTTACTGGTTAATAGCCTATTAATTTAGCTTTAACTAATTAAATATATTAATCATGAAAAACACATTTAAAGTCTTAATAGCAATATTTGCAATTAGCTTATTATCTTTTACAACAGATAAGGAATTACCGGTAAATTGGTTTAAAGCTGGGAGTAACCCTAACAGTTATCAAATGAAGTTAGATAAAACTAATTATGTATCTGGTAATAGTTCTGCTTTGATTGAATCTATCGATAACAAAATAAAAGGATTTGGAACTTTAATGCAATCTGCATCTGCTAAGGATTACTTGGGTAAAAAGATTAAAATGAAAGGTATGATAAAAACCAAAGATGTAAAAAAATGGGCTGGATTATGGTTGCGAATTGATGGTAAAAATAAAGAAGCCTTAGGTTTTGATAATATGAAAAAACGTTCCATTAAAGGAACTAATGATTGGACTGAATATGAGATAGTTTTATACGTGCCTAAGAATGCTGAAACAATTAATTTTGGAGCACTGCTTGTAGGAACAGGAATACTATGGTTTGATGATTTATCTTTTGAAGTAATTTCTAAAGAAAAAAGGAAACATACTTTGGGAGCTCCTAAAAATTTAAATTTTGAATTTTAAAAACAACATCAATTAAGTAACTCTGATATTTCATCAGGTGAGTAAAAATTAAGGTAGTTCTAACGGGCTGTCTTTTTTATTTTAGGTAAGCCCTTTATCGTTTGAGAAGTTATAAGATATATTTTTTGACTATATAATTAGTGTAAATAAATGATAAGAGTAGCTTGATGTATAGAAAATCGGAAGAAGATATAAATGGTACGCATAAAAAAAACCTTGAAAACTAGTATTTTCAAGGTTTTTAAAAGTACAGGCGGAGAGACTCGAACTCTCACACCTCGCGGCACTAGATCCTAAGTCTAGCGTGTCTACCAATTCCACCACGCCTGCAATTAAGGACTGCAAATATACGTATTCCTTGCAATAATCAAATAAAAATCAATAAAAAAATATCAATACTATTTTTAGTACTTTTGAAACTCTAAAATTTTGAGTAATGGACAATATAAAAAGTTATATAAGTGAGCATAAAGATCGTTTTTTAAACGAACTTATTGAATTATTAAAAATACCTTCTGTAAGTGCAGATTCTGCATTTGCAAATGACGTAAGGAAAACTGCTGATCAGGTAAAATTAAGCCTTGAAAAAGCAGGTTGTGATGCTGTTGAAATATGTGAAACAGATGGGTATCCAATTGTTTACGGAGAAAAAATTATTGATGCTACTTTACCAACAATTTTAGTATATGGTCACTATGATGTGCAACCTGCTGACCCTATTGAGTTATGGACAAGTGGGCCATTTGAACCCGTAATTAAAAAAACAGACAAACACCCAGAAGGAGCAATTTTTGCTCGTGGAGCTTGTGATGATAAAGGACAAATGTACATGCATGTAAAGGCAATGGAATTTATGACTTCTACAAACCAATTACCATGTAACGTAAAGTTCATGATTGAAGGAGAAGAAGAAGTTGGTTCTGTAAACCTTGGTGTTTTTGTTAAGAACAACCAAGAAAAATTAAAAAACGATGTAATTTTGATTTCTGATACAGGAATGATCGCCAATGATATTCCTTCAATTACAACCGGTCTAAGAGGATTAAGTTATGTTGAGGTTGAAGTAACTGGTCCTAACAGAGATTTACATTCTGGTTTATATGGAGGAGCAGTAGCTAATCCTATAAATGTATTGACTAAAATGATTGCTTCATTACATGATGAAAAAAATCATATTACTATTCCAGGTTTTTATAATGGAGTTGAAGAACTTTCTCGTGAGGAACGCGATGAGATGGGGAAAGCACCATTTTCTTTAGAAAACTATAAAAAGGCCTTAGACATTGATGCTGTTTATGGAGAAGAAGGGTATACAACCAATGAGCGAAATGCTATCCGTCCTACTTTAGATGTAAATGGAATTTGGGGAGGATATACTGGAGAAGGAGCAAAAACAGTTATTGCTTCAAAAGCCTATGCTAAAATATCTATGCGTTTAGTACCTAATCAGGATTGGGTAACTATTACTGAACTATTTACAAAACATTTTGAAAGTATTGCTCCTGCAGGTGTAACGGTTAAGGTTACTCCACATCATGGAGGGCAAGGTTATGTTACACCAACAAATAGTATTGGGTATCAAGCTGCTAGTTTAGCGTATAGTGATACTTTTGGAAAGAAACCTATTCCACAACGTAGTGGAGGAAGTATTCCTATTGTAGCTTTATTTGAAGAAGAACTAAAAAGTAAGACTATTTTAATGGGGTTCGGATTAGATTCAGATGCAATACACTCACCAAATGAACATTTTGGAGTGTTTAACTACCTAAAAGGAATAGAGACTATTCCTTTATTTTATAAGTATTTTACAGAACTAAGTAAATAAATCTAGTTCAATATAAAATCAAATCCGTTCTATTGAGCGGTTTTTTTTATGCAGTATTTTTATACTCTACACTTGTAGAATTAAAATTTTGTTTCTACATTTGTAGAGCAAAACATAATTATTATTATGAAGCTATCAAAAACAGAAGAAATAGTAATGAATAATTTATGGAAGCTTGAAAAGGCTTTTATGAAAGATTTGTTAGAAGAATACCCAGAGCCAAAACCAGCAACAACAACTTTAGCAACTTTGCTAAAAAGAATGTCTGATAAAGGATATATCTCATATAATTTAAAAGGAAAATCAAGAGAATATTATCCCTTGGTAAAAAAGGAAGCATACTTTTCAAAACATGTAAACGGATTGATAAAAAACTTCTTTAATGATAGCGCTTCACAATTTGCATCCTTTTTCACGAAAGAAACCAATTTAACGAAAGAAGAGTTGGAGCATTTAAAATCAATTATAGACGGGGAACTAAAAAAGAAATAATTATGCTTGATTATCTATTAAAATCTGGAGGATGTTTATTGGTGTTTTACCTTTTTTACGTGCTGTTTTTAGAGAAAGAAAACATGCATGTATATAAACGTATTTATTTATTATCAATAATAGTAGTGTCTTTTATAATACCATTGGTAACGTTTACTAATTACGTAGAAGTAGTTGAGCAAATACAACCGATGATTGCTACTGATGTTGTAACAGAATTTCCAATTATAACAGCAACTGAACAACAGAATTATTTACCAATAATATTATGGAGTATTTATAGTTTAGGAGTATTGCTATTTGGATTGAAGTTTATAAAAAACAGCCTTGAAATTGTAAATAAGATTAAAAGTAATCCAAAAGAGAAGAAAGGTGAAACTACGTCTGTTTTATTGAATGAAGATATTGTGCCGCATACTTTTTTTAATTTTATATTTTACAATGAAAAGAAGTATACTACACATCAAATTCCAAACGAAGTTGTTTTACATGAAGAAACACATGCGCGTCAAAAACATAGTATTGATGTGTTGTTACTAGAGTTTTTAAAAGTAGTATTCTGGTTTAACCCAATTGTACACTTACTAAATAAAGCAGTTAAATTAAATCATGAATTTTTAGCTGATCAAGCAGTTTTAAATGGCGGAGCGAATACCAAAATATATCAACAAACATTGCTTGCATATTCATCAAATGCGAGTCAATTACCCTTGGCACATGCCATTAATTATTCATCAATCAAAAAACGATTTACAGTTATGAAAACACACACATCAAAAAAGAAAATTTGGATCCGCAGCTTTGTATTGCTTCCAGTAGTAGCATTATTACTATTTAGTTTTAGTACAGCCGTACAACAAGAAAAAGCTACGCCACAGCAAGTTATCGAGTACAATACATTGGCTAAAAAATATAATGAACAACCTAAGAAAGGTATGGTTGTTAAATTAAAAGAAGTTAACCGAATAGAATATTTGTATAAGTTGATGACACCTTTTCAAAGAAACAAAGCAGTAAAGTATCCTAATTTTCCTCCGCCACCACCTGCTCCAAAAACAACTATGAGAGTTACTAAAGGTTTTTATTCGTTCAAGAATGATAATGGTGAAGAGGTAAAAGTAGAGTGGCAATATGATGGACATAAGGATTTTATTGCAATTCCACCACCACCACCAATTCCGGAAAATGCAACAGAATCAGAAAAAGCAGCTTATGCAAAAACTATTGAAAAGTACAAACAAAAAATAGCTACAGAAAAAAGAGTGCTTGATGAATTGGATAAGAAAATAAGTGATGATAGGTCTGTAGAGAGTGCTTCAGGATTAGAACTTGTGAAAATTAAAGCAAAAGAAGGAGCTAAGTTTTACTTTGATAAAAAAGCAATCACTCCAAGTGAGGCAATTTCCATTATAGAAAATAATAGTAAAATTAATTTACTTTTTAGTAAATCAACTGTTCACTTATCAACTAATCCAATAGGTTCAAAAGTTAAATAGCGCCCTTATAACATCAATTAATGGAGAAACATCATGTAAAGAATGTATATTAGAGATAACAAAAGAAAAATTTGCAGCAATAATACTCTCAGTTGACAAAGGAGAAATTGTTCATTTTAACATTAAGTTTCCTAAAAAACCAACTGTAAGAGTAAGTAATAGCACTGTATTAAACAAAGAAGCTAAAATGTTCTTAAAAGAAGCTAAAATAGGGCAAATGATACAGAAATTTGGATTGAAATCATCAGTTACTAAAAAACATAGTGCTCCAGTTATATTCAAAATAATTGAGTAATTAATAGGTTTAAATAAAAAAAGGAGGTTTGATGAAACCTCCTTTTTTTATACTTATTTTTTAGGTGGTGGCGGCATTTTTTTAGAAATCCCAGGAACGGATTTATATACATAATCGGCATGGAAACCGGTAAAGTATTTTCCCATTTTTTTTCCAGTATCTTTTTGTTTCATTTCATCTGAAAAACGTGCTTTATTCAGTTTAGCAGTTTCTTCAAAAGTTTTATCTAAAGCATCTAATGACTCAATGACAAATACTTCTACAAAATCCCTTTTATCAGCTCCCCAAGCATGCACATATGGATAATAGCCTTTTATATATTGGTTTTTATGTATAACGTCTTTTACGTAAGGATTTCTTAGTGCTTTAAATTCTTTTCTGCTTCCATCATCAGGGAACGCTAAATGACTTTTTCTAACATAAAACAACATTTCCTTGTCGTCTTCTTCCATATATGGTTTTGCACCTGAAATGGTTGCGTAAATTTCGTCAGAATGATAAACGTCATAATAGGAATCACGTTTTTTTAAAAATGCTTCTCGTTTCGCTTCATCTGGCCATGCCGCTTTTGTTAATTCTTCATTACGTTTGTTTGATTTATCAATGTCTTCCCATGAATTAAATAGTTGAACATACACCAATTCTGTATTATCGGCAGTCATAAAATGAGTCCCAAAATTTGTGGCTAAAATATACTCGTTTTTTGCGGTGACCTTGTCAGTAAATTCTTTTTCTACTGCTTTCCAATCTTTCATAGAAAAGTCTTCCATGTCCATGTTCCAGTGCATTGTTGTAACGGTAAGATAGCGTTGAGGTTGTTCTTCTTGTGCAGTTAAAAAACTACTTCCTAGCAGTAATGTAAAAATTACTACTAGTAATTGATTAGATTTTCTCATAATTCTAAAATTTAGTTAGTATGGTTACTATTTGTTTTTAGAAGTAAAATTGAGGTAATGCTATGATTTTTAAATAAGAAGAGGAATACTAAGTTACGATTTTTTGAATTAAAGCATGTTTTTAACAGTAAAAAATAAAATAGACTATTGAAGTTGTTCAATGGTCTATTTTATTTTTTGAAAGTATTTAAATATTGTACTTGTCTATTTTTTAATAACTTTAAATACTTTTTTAATTCCATCGGTAGCAGTTATATCTAAAAAGTAAATACCTGTAGCTAACGACTGCATATTTATTTTATCATCACTGTTAGTAAGTTGTCTTTTTAAAATTTCTTTACCAGTAATGGATACTAGTTTTGCATGTAGTATTGATGAGTTATTTTGAATTCCAGTGATCGTTAATTTGTTTTTTACAGGATTTGGAAACAATGCAATATTTTGTAATTGATAATCACCAATTGCTAATACATTAAATGATGTGCAAGCACTAAGTTTCGTGCAATTATTTTCTGTTATTTGAACGGCATAATTTCCATTAGTAGTAGGAGTATAACTTTGATTTGTAGCACCAGATATTGGAGTATTACTATTATTACAATCTACCCATTGGTATGTAGCTCCAGTTTCATTTGAAGTTAAAGATAATGCATTTTGAGTTACTGTTTTGTCAATAAAAATGGGGTTAGCAACTGTAGTAGCATAAGCAGCTACTAACTTAGCCATATCATGATAATAGGACATGTTAAATAAACCTATCCTGTCATTACTAGAATGAAACCCAGGGGTAATATCGTTGGTTTTCCAGTTTTCACCAAACAATACAGCAGAGAACCCTTGTCCCCAAAATGAAGCGTGGTCACTATTTGTTGTTCCAGGATTTACAATATTAGCAATTAAATGGATGTCATTAGATGCTACATTGTTCACATCTGTTGGGAAGTGATCTGCTAAAATAGTAGTCACTTGAGTTGCCATTGCAACAGAGTTTGCAAAGGGACGAACATCAATATCAAAATGTCTATCGTTGTTACCATCATATCCCATCATATCAATATTAAAGTTTCCTAAAATAGTGTCTCCATTCGTCTGAGCTTGTTGAGCATAATATGAACTTCCGTTTAAACCAGTTTCTTCTTGATCCCATAAAGCATAAACAATTGTGTTTTCAGTACAATAAGTAGATAAGATCCTTGCTAATTCAATAATAGTAGCAGTTCCGCTGGCATTATCATCGGCTCCATAAGTACTAACTGAATCATAATGTGCACTTATTACATAAATATTATTTGGGTTAGTAATTCCAATCTGTGTAGCAATTATGTTACGACCACCAGTTGCTCCTGGAGTGTAAACTTGATCGGTAATAGGAAGCCCAAAACTGGTAAGTTTTTCTTTAATGTATTCTGCAGCTAGGTTATTGTCATTGCTACTTACACGGTGAGCGATTGTTTGGTTGGGCACACCTCCAATTGTAGTTGGGACTTCTCCTGACAATTCATTTACATACTGCGTAAGGTTAGTGATATTCATTTGTGTGAAAACACTTTTTACTTCGGTTATTGTTTGGGCATTAATTTTTAGCATAAAAAATGCCAAAAAGATAAAAACAGGGTATTTTATTCTCATAATTAAGTAGGTTATATAAAATTATTGGGATTCTAAAAATAACAAATTAATTACAGATAAACGATGATTTGTTAACTATTATGGATAATGAGTGAGTAAAATGTGAGGATTTAAGTGTGTAAATGAAGGTTTTGTTGAGTTATTATTATAAAAACAAGGCTTCCCTTTGTTTTTTTGTAAGGCTCTTTACTACTAGAGAATAGGAGTCATCAATTAACTGAGAAACGAGTTGTAAAGGTAATTCACCTTTATGTATCCTTACGGAGTTCCAATGTTTTTTACTCATATGGTAACCAGGGTCAATGCTGTCATAAGTAGCTCTTAATTCAATTGCATACTCAGGATCACATTTAAGATTTATAAACTGTATGCCTTCTTCCCAGTCTTTCAATGATGTTAAAGCAAACATTTTTCCAGCCACTTTAAAAACTAAGGTGTCCTTGTCAAAAGGAAAGGATTCCGTTACTCCCTTTTTTGCTAAACAGAAATCTCTATATTGTTCAATATTCATTTGTCCTTTAATTCTAATTGCTTCTGGTTATCAATATTTAAGGTAGAATGATCAACCTTCCATCCAATTGTTTCAACTATATTAGTAATAATATCAATAGCTTCTAATAGCTCTTTGTTAGCAGTTTCTATAAGTCCACTTTCGGGTATTTTATCCACAATAAATTGTTTTGCCTCTTTGTTCAGAATCGTTAGATCCTCAGCTTCAAACTTATTAAATAAGCCCTCAGTTTTGTCATAATATTTTAAATCCGTTTCAATCGCAAGAATTTCTGCTTGAGGAAAACCTGTTATTGATATAGTTTTAGATTCTGGATTGGCACGTAATTTTATTTTTGATAAATTATAACCTATTTGTGCTTTAGCATTTACAAGTAAGATCGCTTTTTTCTTACTAGTAATTAAGCTCATAAAGCGTTCTTTGGTGTTTTCATAATGATACACTTCAGAAAAATCTCCTTCAACGGTAACTAACTTACAAACGTTTTTAATTTTCTCTAAGAGTACAACTGATTGTTTTTCAGTAATTGATTTTGTTTTTTTTCTTTTGAAAAAATCCATTATAAAATAAGAGAGAAAGGCTCCAAATATACTTCCGAATATAATATCCATATTAGTTTATTTTATACAATATAGGTTTACTTGGAGATGCATCATTATGGAATGAAGCTATTTGTAAGTTTAAAACATACAACCCATCTTCAATATGACTTGGGGCATAAATCAATTCTGTTATAGTAGCGTCAAATCGAATCTTACCGCTTGTGTTCCAAAAAGCGTTATGAGATAGCAATGTTCCTCCATCTTCCTCTTTGTCAACACTCGGTTGATCAATTAGTAAATGCTTAATTCCTAAATCTTTTAAATATATAGTAGCATCTTCTTCTAAATACGGAGGATTGGTATGAGAGTATTGTTTTGATAATTTATCTGCGGTATTAGGTATAGTTCGTATTATTATAGCTTCGGGTTTACGAAGTAATTTTTCTTTCAATTGCTGTTTAGTAATAACGAAGTCTTCATCCTGTTTCTCTGGACGAATACTAATTAATTCAGCGGTAAAAAAGAAAGTTTTTAAGCAATCATTAATACTATGGAATTCTTTAGTAATGTGTCCAACGCATTCAGTATGTGTTCCATGAGCATGTGGATTGAAAGCAATATTATTAAAATTTGTTGATGCTCCGTTTTCTATATTTCCAACCCAGTCACCCATAACTACAGGAGTAATTTTAGGAGGATCAATATACCAAGCATTTGGGTTTTCTGACCCAGATTTTAAAGGGATAGAAATATCAAGAGGCTTTGATAAATCAATGTTATATTCAATATCGTTAAGTTGAAATGTAGCTAATGAAATCATAGTTGTAAATATAGCTATTTTTATACCGATATCTATTTAGAGTTAAATGAAAAAGAGCAAGGAATATATCCTTGCTCTTTAAATTTTAAAACCAAAATGTATTAGTTTATCACTAGTTTTTTTGTTGTAACTTTAGTATTGTTTTTTATTTCTAAAAAATAAACTCCTGTAGAAAGATTATTTAAATCTAACTCGTGTTTGTTGGAAAACTTTTTAGTATGCTTTGAGTAAACAATTTTACCAGTAACATCATAAACACTAAATTTAATATCAGCACTTTCATTTTTAAGTAAAACATTAAAATAACCTTTTGATGGATTTGGGTATATTACAAAATCACCGGTTTGAATATCATCTACGCCTAAAGTACCATCAATAATAAAGTCATCAATAATTACTCCCTCTTCATTTACAGCGCCATCAGAGTGTAATACAATCCTAAACATGATATTTGTAGCAGCTGTTAAATCAGTTTCACCAATTGCTGCGTTAGCTGCAAAATCATAAGCATATTCTCTCATGGTGGCATTAGTTCCTAAAGAAGCATGAACGTCTTCACCTTCACCTGTCCATTGCGCACCAGGGCAGTTATTACAATCTGATCCACCAGAACTTGCATTAGTTCTATCACTATTGTACCATAAAGGCAAGCTATTTATAGTACCTAATACGGACCAGTTTACACCTTGATTTATTGAATACTCAACATAGGTGATATCCCAGTTTTCTTCTAAATCAAAAGCCATATCAAAACGCAATATGGGGTTGGTAAGTTGTGTTAAATTATAACATTTTGAAATTAAGTGCGCTTTTATTCCATCAGGATGGTTTGCATCTAAATCTGTTCCATATACCTGTGTTCCTGACGATGCTGAGTTTAACAATGTACCAGTTGGAATTCCCTTTTCCCATACGTCACTTTCAGATAAAAGATTATCTGATGAGTTTTCAAATGTATTCAGGTTATTAACGATACCAGTTTCATTGCTTAAGAAATTTCTTGCTAATTCATTATCTGAAATATAAGTTTCTCCAGCAGCTGATGTATTTATTATAAGGGTATGATTTCCTTTTGCCAATCCAGTTATTGGTACTGGAATATTTGTTTGATCATTAGGAAGGATATTTCCATTCCACGTAAATGAAGTTAAGTTCCCATCAACAGTATAGTTAACATTTAGTTGAGTAATAGGGTTTAATCCATTGTTTTTTACAGTAACATCAGTAGTTATATCTCCACAGTAGATTACTGATCCAATAGGGTTATTAATGGAAAGAAGTTGTATGTCGTTTGGTACTTTTTGTGTAGGTATAGCTGACCTCCATACACCTCTACCGTATGTTGCAGCTGTAATTGACTCGTCAATTAAATTAATTTCTAAATCGTTAACAATTGTGTTTGGAAGATTTACAACAAATGTTTCCCAAGTAGCTGAAGTATCATCAAGTCTATAAACTCCTAAGCTAGTTGCTATATATAGAGGATTGTCACTATGGTTTCCTTGATGAACAATATCATTAAAATATTGATTAGCACCAGCAAGATTTCCTGTTATGTCAGTATACGTTGCGGTACCTGCCTGATCAGCGTTTAAGGTTTTGTATATTTTACGTGAATTTCCAGATGTAGTTAACCATACAATGTTTGGATTAGTTTGGTGTATCCCGATTCCTTTAATATTTGAAGGTCTCGCACTTCCTACATTAGTAAAGGTTGTCCCTGAATCATTACTTCTTTTTAATATATTGTCTACGACGGCATAGATAATTGTATTGTCTGAAGGTGCTATTTCTAAATAATCACAATTCCCTCCTAAAGTTGCTAGTTGTGTCCAAGTAGTTCCGTCTAGCCTAAATAATTTTGAATATCCTCCATAAAGTGTTCCTGTAGAACTAATAGCCATTGGTGTTACCCAATTACCACTTTCAGGTTCTGACACAGATGAAGCCAAACTAGAACCTGTATTGGTTGAAATGTAAGGACCACCACCACTTTGAATGAAACCATAAAATTTATTTTCATCTGTTGGATCTACAGCTGTATCCATTCCATCAGCACCATAAAAATTTTGCCAATTTCCATTACCGTTATTAAATGCATGACCACCATTATCTTGTAGTCCTCCCACCATTTTATCAGCATTTGTTTTTGCAACCGCTACTCGGTAAAATTGACTCGCTTGTATACCAGAAGTATGATTTGTGAAATTAGTACCACCATTACTTGAGGAATATATTCCACCATCACTACCACAATACATAGAGCCATTATAATCTCTTAAAAAATGTATGTCTGCATGTGTATATGATGCTGAATTTGGTGAGCTCCAATTATTTATTCTTGTAAAAGATGTTCCTCCATTAGTAGATTTCCAAACATTCAGACAACCAACGTAAATTTCTTCGGCATTTGTACTTGAAACACCCATAGCTAAATCATACCATGCTTGCCCAGCGCTAAATGTAGTAGTTCCTTGAGTTATTGTGGCTGTTCTTTCTGAAAAAGAAGTACCATTATTATCGGATCTATATATGCTTGATGCACCTCCAGATTCTCTAAACACATAAACATAGTTTGAATTTGCAGGAGTTGTATCAATAACTAGCCTTCCAGAGGTGTTAGGTAACCCTGTGGTTACTATGTTAAAAGAATCACCTCCGTTTGTAGATTTATAAAATCTATTTGAAGTTACAGCATATATAATATCTGGGTTTCCAGGATTCAATTTTATGTCTTTAAAATTACCAGTTTGAGTTTTTGTCCAACTAGTCCCTCCATTTGTTGATTTGTGAATTCCGTCATTTGTAGCAACCCATAATGTCCCAGATATTGTAGGATGAGTATAAATATCATTCATTGACGATGGAGTTCCGTTAGTTCCATTAGGACCAAGATCCGTTTCATTCCAACTTGTACCTCCGTTTGTAGATTTCCATACACCTACACTTGTAGTATCACCTGCATCATCATCACCGGTAGCTATATAAATAATATTAGAATTATTATGATCAATAGCAATCCCAGAAACTCCTATTTGAGGTAAATCGTCAGACATTGGAGTCCAGTTTGTACCTGAATCTGTAGATTTCCATATTCCTCCCGCTGGGGCTCCCGCATACCAATTATTAGTTCCGTTAGCAGCATTGTTAGGGTCAATCATTATAACATTTATTCTTGCTTGTCCAGTTGACCAAGAGCCTGTTCCTGTTGTTGTAAACGGACCTATTGCAGTCCAATTACTTAGGTCTGCCATTGCCGCTTTTGAAGTTAGGTGCATTTGAGTTTTTGTAGTCCATGTATCTAAAAGAGTTTTTGCAGAAGGTAAATAGCCATTATGGTCTATTTCATTTTCCACCATAAACTCCCAGCGTTTAAATGGTTTGTATCCACTCCCTTTTTTGGAAGGATCTCGTGTTTCCCAATATTGATTAAAAGCGTGTTGGACTTCAAAAAATGTAAAAGGTTGATTGGGGTTTCTTTGTAGTAATTCAGAAGCTGAGGTTTCTTGTTTTAATTGCTTAATCCAAGGGGAGTCTGCGTTAAATTGTGAAAAACTAAAATTTATTGCTAAAATAGTAACAATTGTAGGTAGTAATTTATTCATTTTAGGGGAAATAGATGGTTAAAATCCAAAAATAACCTAAAATGAATTATAGTACAAATTATCTATTGTCTTTTTTTAAAGTTGTAATTAGTTGATTATCAAAAGATTCTTTTAATTTAATAACGCCATTTACATTTTCGTTAGGAATGGCAATTGAGAGTACATAGTGTTTTATTTTCCATTCTCCATTTACTTTCTCAAGAACTCCCGATCCTCTACAAATTTTCATTTGAGTATCGAGTAATTCATCAAACCAAGCAAAATCCTTAGTTTTATTAGTATAAATATTTCTTTCAATGGCAGTAAAACTCCATGCTTTTCCTTTATCAAAATAAGGTTTTGAAAAAGTTTTGAAAGCTTTGTTTTGCCAGTTTTCAGTTGCATCGGTACCTATAAATACTCCATCATTGGACATGAGGTTAAAATAGGTTTCAAAATTTGCTTCTGAGGCTGCCTTATGCCAATTATCAAGAGTAGAATTTATTACTGCTTTTTCTGAATTTATTTGGGCGGTAGTATAGCTATATATTGAAAGGAAACAAATAACCAGAAAACTCTTAACGGTATTTTTCATAATTTTTTTCTTTTAAAATTAAAGCATCTATCTGCCCAACAAATATATTATAGGTATTTTGAACTCTAGTTAATTGTTGGTTTAATTTTTCTAAAGAACCATCTTTTAAATTTTGTCCTAACATTAAAATTTCTGTTTCCAGAACTTTTATCCGAGCTTCAATAGCTGGTGTTTTGAAACGTTCAGGATAGGTTTTCTTTAAATCTTCTAACATATTTTTAAGTAACTCAATGTCTTTTTCTGTTTGAATATTAGTGTCTAAAACTCTTTTCAATTCGGTTTCAAAAGAAACTATTTCAGCCCAATTTTCAACAAAACCTGTACTAGAAACAATATTTATGCTTTTCTTTTTAATGCTATCTACTTTTGAAACGTTTTGTGTTTCCTTGATTAATGTTGATTTTCGGGAGTCTTTTTTACAAGCACATAATGCTATTAATAAAACCAGTACTATTAATTTGTTCATTTTGGTATTCATTTTAAACAAATATAATTTTAAAAAAGCATTCTCAGTTGATAATTGAAAAATTTAAGAAAAGATTATATTTGCAAAATAAAACCCTTAACCTTAACCCAAATATAGCATGACTCCAAAAATATTAATCATTGGCGCTTGTGGACAAATCGGTTCTGAACTGACAATGTCATTGCGTAAAACCCACGGAAATAATAATGTAGTAGCTGCAGATATTAGGGAGGGTAAAGAAGAGTTGATGACTTCAGGACCTTTTGAAATTGTTAATGCAATGGATTATGATGTGGTTAGGAATTGTGTGGAGAAACACAATATTACTGATGTATATTTGTTAGCAGCAATGCTTTCTGCCACAGGAGAGAAATTCCCTATGAAAGCTTGGGATTTGAATATGAATTCTCTTTTTCATGTATTGAATCTTGCAAAAGAAGGGTTGATAAAAAAAATATTTTGGCCATCAAGTATCGCGGTTTTTGGACTTACTACACCAAGAGAGAATACTCCTCAATTTACTATTATGGAGCCGACTACGGTTTATGGAATTACCAAACAAACAGGGGAGCGTTGGTGTGAATATTATAATAGTAAGTATGGTGTTGATGTAAGGAGTATACGCTATCCGGGTTTAATTAGTTGGAAAACGTTACCTGGTGGAGGGACTACTGATTATGCTGTAGATATTTATCATAAGGCAATTCAAGAGAATAAATATGATTGTTTTTTAAGCGAAAATACAGCTTTACCTATGATGTATATGGATGATGCGGTTAGAGCAACTATGAATATAATGGAAGCTCCTTCAGAATCAATTAAAATTCGATCTTCTTATAATTTAGGAGGGATAAGTTTTACTCCAAAAATGATATCTGAAGAAATTAAAACTCATTTCCCTGATTTTGAAATCAGTTATTCACCAGATTTTAGACAGGCTATTGCTGATTCTTGGCCAAAAAGTATTGATGATAATTCAGCTCAAGAGGATTGGAACTGGAATCATGAATATGATTTAAAGAATATGACTATTACGATGTTAGAAAATTTAAAAACTGAATCTGTTTAGATTCAGTTTTTAAATTCATTTGTGTGTTTATCTTACTTAGAGGGAACTAGGTTCCTTTATCCTATTTTTTTCAAGTCTTTTATTACTTTGAATGCAGTGTCAATCTGATTTTCACTTACCAATATTGTAAACTCATTACTGGTGGAAATCACTTCCCAAATAACAATTCCTTCCCATGCTAATCGCTGGAATATGAAATAATATAAACCTGGTGTTGAAGAGTTTTCTTCAGGCATACGTATAGAAATAGATGATAGATCAGTTTTTTCTTCTATTATTTCTTCTCCTTTGAATACTGTTTTAATCAGTTCATCCATTGAGCTGTTAATAACAATATTAGTTTCACTAACTCCTCTTGATGAAGTATAGAATACATTCTTCTTTACATTAATAAATGAAAGTAGTTCTTCTTGTTTTTTTAAGATAGAATCAGATATCGTAAAGGTGTAGTCAGTTAATGAAGAGCGAACAGTAATTTCTCCAATATCTTTTAATACTTTAATTATTTTATGATTAGTTCTGAATTCTAAATCTTCAGAAAGCCTCTTTAGCGCCATAACAACTGCACCTTGTTTGACATCTTTTTGTAATTTTTCTTGTATTTCAGGCAACATTATTCTTGTTAAGGAAGTAAGGTTGATAATACCTTGTGATAAGGCAGAAAGTAAAAATGGTTTACTACGTATGTAGTTTTCTACAAAAGAGGCTATTGTCGTCATAATTAGTATAAGATTACTATTTTGGTGACAAATATAACATTATGTTATTAAAAAAACAAAAAGGCGTCTTTAATGTGATTAAGATTATATTTTTCTGCTTTTTTGTGAATAGAAATAATATCAAAACGTACTTCAATATCTAAATCATATTGAATAACATATTCATTAGCGGCAGACACTAATAATTTAATTTTCTTTTTATTTACGGCATTTTCAGGTGTAACAATTTCAATAGAACTTCGTGTTTTAACTTCAACAATAGCTAAAACATCCTTTTTTTTGGCGATAATATCTATTTCTGCTTTTAGGTAACGCCAGTTTTTTTCGAGAATTTGATAGCCATTTCTTAATAAATATTCCTCAGCGAGTGCTTCTCCTTTTCTGCCAAGATCATTATGGGTAGCCATGTTTATATAAATTTCAAAGTTGTACCTTCTTTTTTAACATTAAATTGCACATTCCTTCCAAAAACAAGCGCTCTATTGTCTTTTAAATGACCTGCAGGAAAATTAAAACATACAGGGAAATCGAATTCCTTTATGGTGTCGATAATTATTTCTTCAGCAGTTTTGCCAAAAGGAATAGTATTGTCGTTCATTTTAGTCATCCCGCCAACAATAAGCCCTTTTAAGTTATTAAAATATCCATTGCGTTTTAAGTTCATCATCATTCTGTCAACATGATATAAATATTCATCAAGGTCTTCAATAAATAAAATTTTCCCATCAGTTTTAATAGCAGATTCAGAGCCTAATAAGCTGTATAGCATGGATAAATTTCCGCCGACTAATTCTCCTGTAGATTTTCCGTATTTATTTTTACTTTCACAGGTTACGTCATGTTTTACAGAATTATCAAATAAAGTCCTTTTTAAAGAGTCAAGAGCTTCTGGAGTACTATTCTCTACGGTAATAGGCATTAAACCATGAATAGTTTGAACACCTAGGTTATGAATATGTGAATGTAAAGCGGTAACATCGGAAAAACCTATTACCCATTTTGGATTTCTTAAAAATTTAGAAAAATCAAGAGCATCTATAATGCGAACTGTTCCATAGCCTCCACGAGCACACCAAATGGCTTTTATAGTGTCGTTATCCATTGCTTCTTGAAAATCGGTAATTCTATCAGTATCTGTGCCGCCAAATTGATGGTCAGATTTACCAATAGTTTTTCCTACAACAGTATTTAATCCCCAACTTTCTAGTAATTCAATTGCCTTTTGAATGTCTTCTCTATCAATTTTTCTAGCGGTGGTAACAATAGCTACTATGTCACCTTGTTGTAAGGATTGTGGTTGTTTTGTATTCATAGTAGTAAAAATAGCAAATCTATGGCAGTTATAAGTTCTAATGCGTATTTTTGCAGTTGAAAAATTTAGAACAGATGAGTCAAGATCCAAAAAGATATACCCTAACCGCAGCATTACCTTATACTAACGGACCAATACATATTGGACATTTAGCAGGAGTTTATGTTCCAGCTGATATTTATGCACGTTATTTACGTTTATTAGGTAAAGATGTCGCTTTTGTTTGTGGTAGTGATGAGCACGGTGTGCCAATTACTATTAAAGCAAAAAAAGAAGGGGTGTCTCCTCAAGATGTTGTTGATAAATATAATGGTATCATCAAAAAATCTTTTGAAGACTTTGGGATTTCTTTTGACAACTATTCTAGAACGTCAGCAAAAGTACATCATGAAACTGCTTCTGAATTTTTCAAAACATTAGATGAGAAAGGAGAGTTTATTGAAAAGGTAGAGCAACAATTATACGATGCGGATGCAAATCAGTTTTTGGCCGATCGTTTTGTAGTAGGTACTTGTCCTAAATGTGGGAACGAAGAAAGTTATGGTGATCAGTGTGAAAAATGTGGAACGAGTCATAACGCTACCGATTTAATAAATCCAAAATCGGCTATAACAGGTGCGGTTCCTTCAATGAAGGAAACAAAGCACTGGTTTTTACCTTTGGATAAGCACGAGGCATTTTTAAAACAATGGATTTTAGAAGATCATAAATCGGATTGGAAATCGAATGTATACGGACAATGTAAGTCATGGATTGATGACGGATTACGCCCACGTGCCGTAACTAGAGATTTAGATTGGGGAATTCCTGTGCCTGTTGAAGGTGGTGAAGGAAAAGTTTTATATGTATGGTTTGACGCTCCTATTGGATATATTTCAGCGACTAAAGAGTGGGCTGAAAGAGAAGGAAAAGATTGGGAGCCATATTGGAAAAGCGACGACACTAAATTAGTGCACTTTATTGGGAAGGATAATATTGTATTTCATTGCATTATTTTTCCAGCAATGTTAAAAGCAGAAGGAAGTTATATTTTACCAGATAATGTGCCTGCAAATGAGTTCTTGAATTTAGAAGGAAATAAATTGTCTACTTCTAAAAATTGGGCAGTTTGGTTACATGAATATTTAGAAGATTTCCCAGGAAGACAGGATGCATTACGTTATACTTTAACGGCTACTGCGCCAGAAACAAAGGATAATGATTTTACTTGGAAAGATTTCCAATCGCGTAATAAAGAGTTGGCGGATAACTACGGAAACTTTATCAATAGAGTTTTAGTATTGACAAACAAGTATTATGATGGAATCATACCTGTTTCAGGTGAATATACACAAGCAGATATTGATGCTTTAGATGAGTTAAAACAATTCCCAGCAGATATTTCATTTTCAATTGAGCGCTACCGTTTCAGGGAAGCAAACTTAAAAATGATGAATCTTGCACGTTTAGGAAATAAATATTTGGCAGAGCAAGAGCCTTGGAAAACCATAAAAGTTGATGAAGAGCGTACAAAAACTGTTATGTATGTAGCTTTACAGATTTCTACAGCATTAGCAACATTAAGTGAGCCTTTTATTCCGTTTGCTTCTAAAACATTACAAGATTTATTACAGCAGCCAGAAACTAAATGGAACGATATTGCTGATAAAACAGATTTATTGCCTTCAGGACATAAAATAAAAGAAGGTAAAGCGCCTATTTTATTCCCTCAAATAGAAGATGAGGATATCCAAAAACAATTAGATAGATTAGAGAATATCAAGCTAGAAAACGAGAAAGCAAGTAAGGTAGTAGAACCTCAAAAAGAGACAGCTACGTTTGAAGATTTCTCTAAACTAGATATTCGTACAGGAACTATTGTAGAAGCTGAAAAAATGCCGAAAACAAAAAAATTATTGGTATTAAAAGTAGATACGGGTATTGATACGAGAACGATTGTTTCAGGAATAGCAGAAAGCTTTAAGCCAGAAGATGTGGTAGGTAAAAAAGTTACCGTATTGGTAAATTTGGCTCCTAGAAAACTTAGAGGTGTAGAAAGTGAAGGAATGATTTTAATGACAGAAAATTCTAACGGAAAACTAGTATTCGTAAACCCAGATGAGGCCGATGTTACTAATGGTGAAGGAGTGTCTTAGATAATTCAAGAAAATATAATGAAATATATTTATATACTTTTCTTTTTAGCAACTCAGTTGTTATCTGGGCAGGAGGTTATTGCGGAGTTTGATTTGGATTTGAAAGGATTGATATCTAAAAGAAATGTCTTTTCTATTGTAGAAAACGATCGTATTTCACTTTTTTTTGATAACAAAAAAGAGATGAAATGTTATTTGCTGAATGATGACAATAGTGTTTCTTCTGAGTTTATTTTTGAGCGACCACATAAGAAATATAAAAAGATACTAGGGTATATAACTGAAGGGGATCATTACTATCTCTATTTCGGGAATAAGAAAAAAAAAGCTTTGCAGTTTTGGATGTAAACTTTAAAACGAAAACATCTTCAGTTGAAGAAATTGATTTAAAGTTAGATGGCCTTTTTTTGGATGCTTTTTGTAAAAATAAAAGATTGTATGTTTTAAGTTTAACAGATGATTCTGTTTTAAATTTACACTGTTTTAGTAAAGGAGCTATATTTACTCAGTCAGAATATCCGACAAATAAAAGTTTTAAATTAAATGAAAACTTAATTGGGGTTTCTGGGTTTTCTAATATCTCAGTATTAGAAAAAATAGCTGATAACACGCCTAATTCTATAGAGAATACATCTAAATATAATAAGATTTATACAACTGATAGTGAAGTGATCATTACACTAGATGTTAATAATAAATTTACAAGGTTAATTAAAATTAACTTCCATAGAAATGAAGCTTTCGTAGAAAAAATAGAGCATATTACGGTTGCTGAAGATAAAGAACGTAGTAGGTCGAATTCATTTTTTCATCACGGAAAGTTGTATCAATTGTCTTCTACAAGAAAAAATTTAGCGTTTTCATATTATGACATTGAAGCTAAAGAAAGATCAAAAGTAATTAAGTTAAATATTAACGACTCTATATGGTTTAAGAATTCAGATATTATTCAGCAAAAAAATGATTTGTTTGAAAGCAAGCGAAAGCTAAGTAAGACGAAGCAGTTTTTAAGAAAAGTTACTTTTTCAAAACCAGGAATTTCAATTGTTTCTATAAATGGGATTGATCAAATAACTATTGGAGGTGTAGCTGAAATGAATAATAATGGTGGTTTTATGATGAACGGAGGTGTTGTAGGTAGTGCAATAGGCAGTATGGCAAGTATTTATATAGCCCCAACATTCTACTCATACGGATCATACGCAAACACAAAATCTACTTTTATAAATTGTTTGTTTAATACTAACCTAAATCACAATTCAGGTGAATTTAAAGACAATGCTTTTGATAAAATTAAAGCATATGAAGATAAAATTGTAGATGTACTAAAACTAAAGACGATATTTAAATATAAAGGTAATTATGTGTTTGGTTATTATTGGAATAAGAAATATAAACTAAGAGTTTTTAATAATTAAGAGAGGTTTTTTTAAGCTAGATGAACATGATGTGTTGCCTTGTTGTATAAGAGTCATTAATTTGTTTTTTTTTCCATGAAACTGTTATATTCATCTTCTTCCAGCATATCCATATAAACATCCTCTACATGTTCACGAGCCCATTGTGTTTTTCTTAAAAAACCTAGGCTTGATTTCATCGTAGGGTTATATATAAAGCAGCGAATATTGACACGATCTGCCAAATACTTCCATCCATAATATGTTACCAGACGTTCTAAAATTTGAGCTAGTTTTACTCCATGTAGGGGGTGATTAAGTTCTTTCTCAGTAGCTTGTCTCCTGTTTTGCCTAGAAGGGTCTTCCTTATTAAGCTCTTCATTGGTCTTTGGTTTAAACGCTGTATGGGAAATCTTGTCCGATTGTTCCTGTTTATCAGTTGGCTTGTTTTTATGATTGTTTTTTATATCCATTGTTGATACATATTAGTGAATTTCTATAATCAAGTCCTTAATTGTTATACTTGACCTATACAAGTTACATTATTTTATTCTGTCTAACGAATATCCCCATTCTTTAGCTTGCGCTACATTGTCCTCAATCCATCTGTGAGCAATACCGCATGAAGCCATAAAAAAATCTTTATCCAATAATAAAGGAGTATCTATTTGCCTTTTTTCTTCAGTTGCATACCCAATTCTACCCATTTTATGGTGAATTGTCAACTCTTCCGATGGTGTATTGCAATTACAGAAATGAGCTTCACATTCAGGATTATCTTTAAGGTATTCTTTTTTTATCTCTACATAAATACCCAATGCATCTGCCATCTTGTTAGACACTTGTTTGATAGGAGTTGGTGGTTTCCAGAGGTAAGGTTTAGGAGGGGTTTTCTTTGTTTTCTCAATAGCTCTATCCTGCATCCTCTTAGTATATTCATTCTTTTTTTGTTGCTGGTATTCAAAAAAGTCTTGTCCCTTGTGAGTCCGTTCCCAATTATGAACTTGGCATAATTGATGCGTTTTATTAACTATTGGGTATGTACAATTTTCCTTACTACAACAATTCCCTTCCACCATGTTCAATTAAATTTCCTTTAGGCGCAAATATATATAAAAGGACTGACTAAAAAGTCAAATTAATTAACTCTTGTGAAACTGAGTTTATTGAAGTTTTGTTGATTGTCAGTGCCTTAAAATATTCCGACAAGCTCAATATGACAATAAGGAGCTTTTTTTTTGAAAATTTAAGTCGATTCATCAGTTTTCCTTAGAACTTGTTCTATAAAAAGGCTCTCTTATTATGAAATATCAAGGGCTTATGCTATTTTTTTTGAAAGCTTTGAAATGTATTTAGATATTTAGAATATTATTTGGAAAAGAACTTATATCTTTTTGTAGTACAATTGGTTATGGTTGTGAAAATTCCTGATAAGGCAAAATATTATAAATAACTTTAAAAAATTATTAAGATGGGAATTGTAAAATCAACTATTTATTCAACTACTGCGAAAGAAGCAATGACACAATTAGACTTTTCTACGGACTTTCAGGGGGCTAATGCAAGTGTAACAATTAACCTTATGAAAAGTGGAGCTGTAGTTAAAACTGCAACTTATAACTTAGATGCAAACAATCTAATAAAAAAGATTTCTTTAGATGCTCCTGAAATGAGTTCTACTGGAACAATTACTTTAGCAGCTAATGCAAACGCAGTTGCATTCTCTGGAGTTTGTATATGGGGAAATGTAACGTCTTTTAGAGCTGAAAATGTTGCTGTAGCATACAGATAATAAATTCAAAATAAACAAAAAGAGAAGCTGTTAGGCTTCTCTTTTTGTTTTAAGATCCAACATTAAGCTTTGAGTCGTATTAGAATATCACTTTAGTTAAAAATCATGAAAATGCTCAATATTTTACTTGTTTATGATGTATTTATTGCTTTTTTGGATGATACTTCGACAGGCTCAGTATGACGTTATAAATAAAAACAGAGCCTGTTTAAAACTTACTCAATACTTCTAAGGCGTTGCTAGTGCTTTTAATATTCTCAAAAGTTAGTAATAAACGCAATCCGTTTTTAGTCTGCTTTTCCTTCATTTTACAGAAGGTTTTATGTGTTTGTACAAACTGCAATACTTTGGTGAATTGTGGACTTTGGTAAAAACTAGAGTTCTGGTCCGAAATAAAATACCCAATCAAGCGGTTTTGCTTCATGACAATTTTCTCCAAACCAATATTTGCGGCAACCCATTTTATACGTACAGAATCTAATAAGTCCACTGCTTGGGTTGGTAATTCTCCAAAACGGTCTACTAATTCCTTTTCGTACTGTACTAACTTAGCTTCTGTTTTTAATTCTCCTAACTTGTTATATAAAGTCAAGCGTTCTGTAATATTATTGATATAATCATCAGGGAATAACAATTCAAAGTCGGAATCTATTTGCATATCTTTTACAAATACCTTTTCGGTAGCATCATCTACTTCATCATAAAGTTCCTTGAATTCGTTATCTTTTAGTTCATCAATAGCTTCATTCAATATTTTCTGATAGGTAGCAAAACCAATTTCATTAATAAACCCACTTTGCTCACCACCTAAAATATCTCCTGCACCACGAATTTCTAAATCCTTCATGGCAATGTTAAATCCGCTTCCTAAATCGGAATGCAACTCCAGTGCTTGAATACGTTTGCGCGCATCATCCGTCATAACAGAATCAGGAGGCGTAATAAAGTAACAGAAGGCTTTTTTATTACTTCTACCAACTCGACCACGCATTTGGTGTAAGTCCGACAAGCCAAAGTTATTGGCATTGTTGATAAATATGGTATTGGCATTTGGTACATCCAAACCAGATTCAATAATAGTAGTAGCTACCAATACATCAAATTCGCCATTCATAAAGGCCAACATAAGGTGTTCTAGTTTTTTACCATCCATTTGTCCGTGACCAATAGCAACTTTTGCATCAGGAACTAAACGTTGTATCAATCCGGCAACTTCCTTAATGTTTTCAATTCGGTTGTGTACAAAATACACTTGCCCACCACGTTGTATTTCATAGGAAACGGCATCACGAATTAAATCCTCTCCAAAACGTATTACTTGTGTTTCTACTGGGTATCTGTTTGGTGGTGGTGTGTTAATCGTGCTTAAATCACGTGCTGCCATTAGGGAGAATTGTAAAGTCCTTGGTATTGGCGTAGCAGTTAAGGTAAGCGTGTCTACATTTTCCTTGATCGTTTTTAATTTTTCTTTTACAGAGACTCCAAACTTCTGTTCTTCATCTACTATTAATAAGCCTAAGTCTTTAAATTTTACTTTAGCTCCAGCTAATTGATGTGTACCAATAATGATATCGAGTTTTCCTTCTTCTAATTGTTTTAAAGTCTCTGATTTTTGCTTTGCCGTTCGGAATCGGTTAATGTATCCAACATTTACCGGCATGTCCTTTAAACGTTCTGTAAAGGTTTTAAAATGTTGAAAGGCTAAAATAGTTGTTGGTACTAATATGGCAACTTGTTTGCTGTTATCTACTGCTTTAAACGCGGCACGAATGGCAACTTCAGTTTTTCCAAATCCTACATCACCACATACCAACCTGTCCATAGGTCGTTCGCTTTCCATATCTGATTTTACATCCTGTGTAGCGGTAAACTGATCGGGAGTGTCTTCATACATAAACGATGCTTCTAACTCATGTTGTAAATACGAATCGGGTGCGTATTGATATCCTTTTTGTTCACGCCTTTTGGCATATAGTTTTATTAAGTTAAACGCAATATGTTTAACTCTGCTCTTCGTTTTTTCTTTTAATTTCTTCCAAGTTCCAGAACCCAGTTTAAACATTTTGGGTGCTTTACCATCTTTCCCAGAGTACTTTGATATTTTGTGTAAGGAATGAATGCTAACATATAATATGTCGCGCTCCCCATAAATCATTTTAATGGCTTCTTGCTGACTTCCTTCTACATCTATTTTTTGTAGCCCAGCAAAGCGTCCTATTCCATGATCAATATGTGTAACATAATCTCCTTTTTGTAATTGTGTTAATTCCTTTAAGGTGATAGCTTGCTTTTTGGCGTATCCGTTTTTTAAATGAAACTTATGATAGCGCTCAAATATTTGATGATCGGTATAGCAAACCGTTTTGCTATCTAAATCAATAAATCCTTGGTATATTGGTAGGACAACAGTTTTGTAAATCACCTCTTGCTCAACATCGTCAAAAATATCTTTAAAGCGTTTGGCTTGTTGTTGGTTGGAACACGCAATGTAATTGGTAAACCCGTTTGCGGTATTCTTGTTTAAGTCTTCAATTAATAAATCGAATTGTTTATTAAATGATGGTTGCGGTTTTATGTGATAAGCAATATCGGAATCATTACTTTTTGCTAACTCTATTGATGTGTAGCTTTTGAATTGTTTTAGTAACAGGTCTGAATTACAAAATAATTGTTCTGGTTCTGAATGGCGTACTTCGCTGTCAAGTTTGGCAAAGGCTTCAATAGCTTTTGAAAATAACTTGTCGATTTTTCCAGAAAACAGTTCCTTATTCTTTACAATTACAGTGGTTTTTGCCGAAATATATTTTAAAAAGCTTTCTCTGTTTTCTTGTGAATCCTTGTTTTCTACATTAGGGATAACGCTAATTTTCTTGAGTTGTTCCTGTGATAATTGTGTTTCTACATCAAAGATTCTGATGCTATCGACATCATCTCCAAAAAATTCTATCCTATATGGTTCGTCGTTAGAGTAGGAGAATACATCTACAATTCCACCACGTACAGAAAACTCTCCTGGTTCGGTAACAAAATCTACTCGTTTAAATTTATAGGTAAATAATACTTCATTTATAAAATCGATAGATATGGTATCGTCAACTGCAATTTTCAGTGTGTTTTTATCTAATTCTTTTTTAGTAACTACTTTCTCAAACAACGCTTCAGGATAGGTAACTATTAAAGCGGGTTTTTTACGAGAGTTGATTCTATTTAAAACTTCAGCACGTAACAACACATTGGCATTATCTGTTTCTTCCAATTGGTATGGTCGGCGATAACTCCCTGGGTAAAACAAAACATCGGTATCATTTAAGAATAGTTCCAGGTCGTTCAAATAAAAGGCAGCTTCTTCCTTGTCCTCTAATATCAAGAGGATAGGGGTGTCAATACTTTTAAATAGGTTAGAAATGACAAATGAAAATGACGAACCCACTAAATTAGATATTTTTGTACCTGACTTAGGGACTGACAAACGTTCGATAAGCTGTTTTGTTTGAATGGAATCATCAAAAACAGCTAAAAGTTGTTGTTTACTCACGAGATGTAATGTTACAATATAATAAGGATACGAAGATACAGTAGTAATGTGTAATTAACAATTAGTAATTAATATTGAGTTGTATCATTTTGTCAGACTGAGCTTGCCGAAGTCATAGAGGGGGCTGCTTATTATGAGTTTTACCTTGTTTTATTTCTTGATGATGTAATCTAATATAAAAGAGTGCTTTATAATAAAATTATAATAAATGCTTTACAATTTGTTGTTTAGTGAATTAAGCGTACATTTGCACTCAATTATTTTTTAACAATAAATTTAAATACGTTTACGCTATGTACGCAATTGTAGAGATAGCAGGGCAGCAATTTAAAGTTGCAA
>Ga0209291_1000479_pt1 | contig 38433 bp, 29 predicted proteins | sample GOMGulsemesocosm_FD_184633 | JGI IMG/M metagenome (GOLD analysis project Ga0209291, IMG submission 184633) | Methane-oxidizing microbial communities from mesocosms in the Gulf of Mexico - GOM9B Gulf of Mexico (SPAdes) (version 2) | ecosystem: Environmental > Aquatic > Marine > Cold seeps...
TTAATGCCGTTAGTGACCATTTGAACTGCATTGCCAATGACGCTAATGTTTGCGCCATAACGCCCTGCTTCTTGACGGTTAACGTTCAAACGCCATTCAATACCCGGCAGTGGCCTGTTGTCTTCAGCTGACATGAAGCCGCCAGTTTCATCCATGGCTTTGCGAATTTTGGCTACGGTTTCAAAGATATGTTGATTGTCTAATCCACTCACTAACAATTTAAATGGCTTACCCTGTACAGGACCATCATCCGCTTTTTTAAATTCAAGCACCACGCCAGCGATATCTTTCGTTTTCTCGCGCATTTCGTCTAAGATAACCTGCGCTTTACGGCGCTGCTGCCAATCAACAAACTGAAACTGGACAACACCAACCACATCTTCTGCTAGCTCATTGCTCGGTTGATTAAAGCTACGTCCATACACCGATTTCAACTCGTTAAAATTTAATAGGCGTTGCTCTACTTGATACAACAAGGCATCTTTCTCATTAATCGATAAATCACCACGTGCATGAATATTTACCAACGCTGATTCAGGCTCAGTTTCAGGAAAAAACTCTACACCGGCGCCAAATGTCCCATAAGCAACATAAGTAGTAATAAGCAGCATTAATGAAGCCATTAATACCTTAATTGGATGAACCAACATCACGCTTAATATTTTACGATAGGCCTGATTAAAACGTGTTTTAGGCAGTTCAAATTCATTATCAACTTGTGAAACTGTTTTGGCACGGCCAATGATCCCTCCAAGCACAGGCATAAATATCAGTGCCATTAACAACGAAGCCGTTAAACAAAAGAGCACGGTAATGGGTAGATATTTCATAAACTGACCAACAACCCCTGGCCAAAATACCAATGGCATAAATACCACTAAGGTTGTCATGGTAGCAGCGATTACAGGCCATGCCATGCGGCGCGCAGCATAGGCAAAGGCTTCTTTAGAAGACAAGCCTTGTTGCATGCGCCTATCGGCAAGTTCTATGACAACAATCGCGCCATCCACCAACATCCCAACGACAAGAATTAGACTAAATAACACCACGATATTTAAGGTGTAGCCCAACATGTTTAAGATTAATATTCCGGTTAGAAATGACCCGGGAATAGCTAACCCAACTAACAGTGATGAACGTAACCCCATTGCGCCTAAAATGATGATCATGACCAATACAATACCCGTGACAACGTTATTAAGTAGGTCATCAAGCATGTTTCTAACTTCGTTAGATTGATCAAGGATGTAGCTGTGTTTAAGCTCGCTCGGCCATAATTTTTGATGTTCACTCACCAAAGCCTGAACTTGCTCAATAGTCTCAATAATATTAGCGCCAACCTTTTTCTTAACTTCCAGTACCATGGCAGGTTTTCCACCTACACGGGCAAATCCTTCTGGATCTTTAAAGGTTGAGCGCACGCTCGCAATATCTTTAAACGTGACCACTTGATCGCCTACGGTTTTGACCGGCATATTAAGCATGTCTTCGACGTTATCGATAACGCCCGGCACTTTTAATACTTGGCGCCCAGTGCTTGTATCTATGGCGCCAGCAGCAACTAAGCGATTGTTAAAATCGATGGTACGAAGTAGTTCATAATAATCAATTTCATAACTTTCTAAGGCTTGAGGATCAACAATAACTTCCATCAGTTCTTCACGGTCACCACCGATATCAACTTCTAAAACCCCAGATAGTCCTTCAATATTATCTTTCAAATCACGGGCTATACGTCGAACAACACGCTCTGGTACATCACCTGAGAGCGCAAGACTCAGCACAGGGAACAGCGCGACATTAACTTCATGAATTTGTGGTTCATCGGTGTCAGCTGGCAATTTACTTTTAGCCGCGTCTACTTTTTCACGTACATCAAGCAGCGCTTGGTCGGCGTCAAAACCCGCATCAAACTCTAATGTCACTGATGCGTGTCCTTCACCAGCTACTGCGCGCATTTCTTTGATGCCTTCGATAGACTTTAGCTCTTTTTCCATTGGCCTAACGAGTAACCGTTCACCATCTTCAGGAGAAATACCGTCATAAGTCATCGATACATAAATAATAGGAATTGCAACGTCCGGTTGCGACTCTTTTGGTATTGTCATAAAGGCCACTGAACCCGCTAATAACAGAAACAACAACACCATGATTGTCGTTCTGCTGCGATCAACAGCGGCATTAATTAGTGCACTAATCATTACGCTTCCCTACCCTTGTTTAGTGGCATTAACCAACTGACCATTAACCACAAAATCTTGGCCAAGTGTGATCAAATTAATGTTTGATGGTAGACCTGATAACCAAACTTTATCCGCATCGGTACGCACAATATCCACAACATAAGCGACAACTTTATTGTCCTCATCGATGGCTTTAACTTGTAATCGCCCTTGGCTGTCTAAGCTTATAGATGATGCATTAACGAGATGACCTTGGGTTTGTTTAACAGGAATAGTCAGCGACGCTGTCATTCCTACAATACGGCGATGTGCGCTATTATCTATGATGACTTCGACCCGATAACTGCGGGTGTTTTTATCTGAAGTTGCAGATATAAACGTTAGCGGGCCCGTTAATTTCTCGCCATTAATTAGTGTTGCAGTCACTTGTTGACCAAGGATTAAGTTTTCGACTTGTTGTTGCGGCACCATTGCGGTGATTTTAAGTTGTAAATCATCCACTAACGAAATCACTTGATCGCCACGATCTAAATAATCACCCATTTCGACATATCGGCGATCAAAAACACCAGCGAATGGCGCTATAATATTGGCATTTTTAATCTCATATTCAATTTGTTTGAGCGTGGCTATGGCACCTGCTAAGTTCGCTTTGTCACGACTTAATCGGCTGCCTGATTCAAGTTTCTTTGCAAATAATGTTGTCGTAGCCGCTAGCTCTTTCTTCTGATAAGCCACATTAGCCCTGGCTTGATCCCGTGATGATAATTTGGTCTTTAATGAAATTTTTGCCAGTATTGTGCCTGCTTCAACACGGCTGCCTAACGTCACTGGCAACGAGATAATTTTACCGTCAATTTCAGTTTTAAGGGCCAATGTTCTATTGGGTTCTATTGGGTTCTATTTGACCTTGAACCGTTACTTTTTTAGATACTGCTTGAGCATCAGAAGAAACAACGACAACACTCATCAATTTAGTCTGCGAATTAGCTTTAGTATCTTTTGATGATGTCGCTACTTCATCACTTCCTGTAAGCATCCATATAACCAATAATCCAGAAAGGGCGAGTGCTAACATGACCGACTTATTCATTTGAATCTCCTTGTGCTGTATTGGCCACGTCAAAACGACGCCCAAATAATCCAGCCATTGTGTAATTTATAATAATTTCGATGAAACGATCTTGGGGTAACTGCGGCGCATCGGTAAAACATCGACGATGCTGATTTTGTAACATTTCTAGCGCGCCGCAATAAGTTGCATAAGATCCTAATATCAGCTCATCGACGGGTAAATCGGGTAATTCATTGTTGCGCTTTCCTAATTCAATCATCCGATTAAGAATTTCAAAATATTGCAATTCAATGTTAAGACACTGCTGTTGTTGCTCTGTTGGAAGACGTTCCAAAAAACTTGGTTGTTGATAAATTTGGCAAATTTCTCCCATCAATGGCACCTCGACATGGGCTTTAAAACACATTTCAAACATCTGCCGCATTTGCTCAGCACACGTTTGTGTGGGATCGATTTGATGGACGCTTTCTAACACTTCCAAAGAAAAGTCATCGCCTAATCTTGCTAAAATCACGTCTTTACTAACAAAGTGTTTGTAAATAGTGCCTTTACCAATATCTGTTGCTTTAGCAATGTCAGCCACGGTCACGTTGTCCAAGCCGTGTTCGCCGAACAACCGAGTGGCCGTTTCTAATATTTCCTGTTCACGTAATTTAAATTCACGCTCTTTTCTTGATTCAGTCATAGCTCAACTCAATTTTTAAAGCACTTCGGCCTTGTTAGACTTAAAGTCACAAAAAGACTAACAGTCACTTTGTGACTAGCGGTCACGTTATTGTGATAATACTAACCCACTTAGTCGTTGAATAAAAGATAGTCTGTGACATTTATGGTCCGATGGATCACATTTATTTAGCGCCGCTTAATTGAAGCAGAGATTGCAGGGTTGAATGTTCTCAAATATTTATAGATGTAAATAGGTAGGTTATTAAATGAGTGTAGAATTGATTGTTAGTGCTATAACACTTTGTTTTACATTCGATACTCTTAAAATATTGAGTGACCTAAAGAGTATCGCTTAAATTTAACATAATGTCAGTGATGGTGCCGCCACCTACGCCATCTGGATCGTAATTGTGTTTTTCAAAATCATCCTCTACCTCACGGCAATAAATAATAAATTCCTTGATGTAGTCTGCTTTTGAAAACTCACTGGCATAGTGAGTATTAAAGGTCCATACGCATTCTTTTACAAAATAGGCCCCCGCTTTTACGAGTTTATAATTGTTATGTCCTGATGTGCTTTCTATGGTGTCATTAACGTAATTTAGGTTCTTTTTCTCCACGTTATCGCAGATTTCATGAATCTTTTGACTAAACCCTTCCAAGTCTTCTTCACTTAACGTTTGCGCTGCTGATTTGTTAGTCGCAAAAAATTGTTTAAAGAACTTCAACATGATGCATTCGCTCCTGATCTAAATAACAATAGGAAGCATTTAATATGACTTACTCCTCATCAACTGACCAGTAATTTTTATATCATTGAACGTCCATACTGATTAACTAAATCATAGACTTGAGCGCGGTAGGTTTTCCCTATGGTTAAATCAATGCCAGCCATAACAAGATGCTCTTTATTAACCACATCGACTTTTGCTAAGTTAACGATAGTTGAACGATGAATACGCACAAAATGGTGATGGGGCAGTAAATTCAAGAACTCCCCCAAAGTGTGCAGCACCATAAACTTTTTATCGGTGAGGTGAATAGATAAATAATCCCCCTGTGCTTGAACATATAAAATATCATCAAATTCAATACGCCGTTTAACGCTACCGTCCTTAATAAATATAAAAGTGGCGCTTTGCTTATTCTCTTCTTGGCTGTCTTTAGGCTGCAACTTTTCAACCTTGCTAATTGCTTTTAGAAAACGGGGGAATAATACCGGTTTCAATAAGTAATCAACGGCTCCCACATCAAAGCCTTCGATAGCGAGCTCTGAATGCGCCGTCATAAAGATCGTATGAAGATCATCGGGTAATAGCTTTTTAAGTTCAACACCATTAAGCCATGGCATATTTATATCGCTTATTAACAGATCAACTTGGTGTTCCTGCAGATAAATAAGGGCTTTATTAGCATCATTAAATCGAGCTACCACTTCAATTTTTTGGGTTTGCTGACAAAATATATCCAGCAATTCTAAGGCGGGTTCTTCATCATCTAAGATAACTGTTTTTAACAACATTTGATTATTAACCTTGCTATGTAATGTCCTGATTCACGCTCATTTTGTAACGTATATTGATGCGGGTAACGCAGCTCAAGACGTTTATTTAAGTTGTCGATGCCGGTACCACTTTCACAAAACTGCGCTGAGCTTTTGACTTGTTCACTACTATCGATATTTGTCACTGTGCAGCTAAATTCATCAGGACGCGTTGCTAACACAATAGAGATAAGACTCTCTTCTGGGGCAGATATGCCGTATTTGAAGGCGTTTTCTATCAGCGGCATCAGCAACATGGGAGATAATTGTCTATTTAAGTCAATGTCATCATATTGAAAACTCACGGTGAGCTTACTGCCAAATCTCAGTTGTTGTAATGAAATGAACTGATCTATGTATTCAATTTCTTGCGCTAAGGTGACGTGTTCTTGTTGATTGGAATGCAATGTATAACGCATCAGCGATGACATTTGACCAATACCATTAGCAGTTGTGTAATCACCAAATTTATAAGCTGACGAATAGAGTGTATTTAATACATTGAATAAAAAATGTGGGTTGGTTTGCGCCTTTATGATAGCCAGCTCGGCTTGTGCAGTGGCTAACCTCAGCTGATTATAATGGCGTTTTTGAATCAACAAAGTGACTAAGGCTGATGTTAATAGAGCGCATAACAGATAATAGAATTTACTCACGGTATTAATGACGATGAAATAACGGATCAGCTTATTATCAAAACTCTGCGACTCCCCCACTACCGTTAAATCTCTATACACGGCGCACACAATCGCCGTTATTAATAAAGCAAATAATCCAGTAACAAGATTGACCGTTTTAACGTTTTTACGCGCCCACTTTAGATAGACATAGATTAGATAAAAAAAGCTTAAATTAATGAATACACTCAGTGAAAACTGAGATTTGTAAAAGTTATCAGGTAAGGATATTGGACCTCTAACCGTGGCATTAATAAAAAGCGCAATCAGTAACATCAAAGTAAGTAGAGATCCATGAACACCAATGATCACCATTCGATCTTTATCTAGTAAGCGAGAAAGCCCCATAAAAATTTTAACCGCCAATGTGTTTGTGGAAAAGAAGAGTGTTCACCGGTTAATACTTTTGGTTAGGCGATTAACACTTGCCGTTTACCGATTAATACGCTCCGTTAACCGATTAATACTGGTCGTTAATCGAATGTTTTACCCGTTTAATTAAGCACACCTTAACATACCAACATACTTAATCTAGTCTGCAAACAACCAAAAAGAGTAAATACAAAATGGAAAAAATATTACTAATAATACTTACCACAGCTATGTTTGGTCATGTTAATAACGTCTATGCACAATCACCGTTAACAGATGTTGATGGCATCATTTCAGTCGAGTCATGTTTTGCTAATGAGCGTAATACTTACGATGGCTTTATTACCTACAGCGTACAGCACCTCAAGAAAACTAGGGGCCGAAAAGCAAAAAACATGACCAACAAATTACTTGAGAAGCGATTGACTAATAAACGGTTTATGCAATTAAAATCAAATTATGATTGCCAGATGTTTAGCTATAACGTTGATAACCTAACCGTTGACGCTTTTTATCTAGCGAGCAAGTCAGCGAGCGAAAGTGTAAATGGTGCATTAAAGCCTTTAGCTATCTTTAATCGAGGTGGTAATAAGGATTATGGCAGTTTATCGGTTTTATCCGTACTGGGTAACCGCCCAATTGTCGACGCGGGTTATGTCATGCTAGCTAGCCAATATCGCACTAATGATGAATTTGGCGGCAAGGACTTAAACGATGTATTGCAACTGGTTACTATTGGGCAGAAATTACCCCATGTTAATCCGTCAAATGTACATATGATTGGTGTAAGCCGTGGCGGCATGATGACCTATATGGCAGCGCGAAAACTAAAAACGTTAAAATCAATTACAGTGTGGGCAGGCCCAACAGACCTTGAAGGTTTTTTATCATATCGCCCAGCAATGGAGCGTGTATATCAAGCGAGGATCCCACAATATAAAACACAAAAGTCAGCACAATTAGCCGAACGTTCTGTCATGAAATGGTCACATGAACTTCCCCCTAAACTGCCAATATTAATTCTGCATGGCGATGCCGACAAAGCCGTCAACGTTATACACGCAACCACTATTGCCAAGCAACTAGAGCAAAATAAACAACCGCACAAGTTGGTTATCTATAAAGGTGATAATCATGGTCTAAGAAAAAACAGACGACAAGCTTATCAAGAGATTATCCAATGGATGGATGCCAACAATAGTCATTAATCTTATTAAATTAAGCTACTTAGCAAAAAACCAAGTCAAAGACTTGGTTTTTAATACTCAATGACAGTATTTAATTGTTGAATATCTTTGGGGATCTGACAAACGACTTCAAATTCTTCTTCAACACCTTTACCAAAAGGAGGGAATGAATCATAAAAAAACCAGCTGGGGAAATAGCTGGTTTAATGCATAATCTATTTACGCTATTGAACAGGCGTAATTATTTAATCGACAATTCGATTAAATATGACAACCTTTCACTTTGATGGCAGGAGCAGCTGTTCGTTTAGCTTGATAATAAACTTCCATTGCCGCAGATTTTGCTTTACTTGCTGCCGCACTAGCATCAGAACTTGCTAATGATATTAAACTAGACATTGAGTCGCCAGAATCAACAGTCGACTTATAATCTTTAAATGTTTGGCTTATTTCATCACAAGATAAATCATTGAAGTTGATGTTAGCTAAATCTACCGTGTTGTCAGATCCTGTTGATATACAACCTGATAAAATTGATACGGCGAATACTGCCCCTAAAAAAGAAGTTTTTTTCATATTTTTGTTCCATTTAGTTCATGTAATTACACATTAAGATGACATTCTATGCTTTAGGTTTATAACCAAAAGTATTGGTATTTGAATTTCACATTGCTAGATTTAACACGCTAGTGTGGCGCAAATCTGTTGCGTAAACTCGAAGCAACAATTTAATAGAACGGCCACAAATTAATAGACACGTATTTAAAATATAAACACGTAATACCAACCTAATTAAATTATTGCTCAGCTGTGCAAGCTAAAATCACTCATCGCATATTTTGCCATGTTATTACTCTCCGTATATCAATCAGCAGCAACGCTAACGCTAGTATGATGCCTCATCAATAAAATATTAGTTCCTGATTAGTAAAGAAGTTAGCAGAGCATATGAGCTGCTAGTCAACATAACACCCAAACATTGCAAACTCTTGTTGTGGTGATCACATAATCAATGATAGTAATCGCCTGCTCAAAAGGTTAAAATATGCCGCTTTTTTGTAAGGGTAATCCCCTTGCGAAACCCCTAATTTATTATTAAAGAGAATCTAACATTGATTTCTACAGCTAATATCACGATGCAATTTGGCGCTAAGCCATTATTTGAAAACATTTCGGTTAAGTTTGGTAACGGCAACCGTTACGGCCTTATTGGTGCAAACGGCTGTGGTAAGTCAACGTTCATGAAAATCTTAACCGGTGAGCTAGTACCGTCATCAGGTAACGTATCGCTAGATACTGATGAACGTATTGGTAAATTACATCAAGACCAGTTCGCGTTTGAAGAATTCAACGTAATCGATACTGTCATCATGGGCCACAAAGAAATGTGGGCCGTAAAAGAAGAGCGTGATCGTATTTACGCCGATCCAGAAATGACAGAAGAAGACGGTATGCGTGTTGCTGATCTTGAAACTGAGTTTGCTGAAATGGATGGTTACAGTGCTGAAGCTCGCGCTGGTGAGTTGTTACTTGGTGTTGGTATTGAAGAAGCTCTTCATTATGGTCCAATGTCTGAAGTTGCCCCGGGTTGGAAACTTCGTGTTTTACTGGCACAGGCGCTATTCTCAGATCCAGATATCTTATTACTTGATGAGCCAACCAATAACTTGGACATCGATACCATCAAGTGGTTAGAAGATGTATTAAACGAACGTAAATCTACCATGGTAATCATTTCACATGATCGCCATTTCTTAAACTCAGTATGTTCTCACATGGCTGATTTAGATTACGGTGAAATGTCAGTATTCCCAGGTAACTACGATGAATACATGACAGCAGCAACGCAAGCTCGTGAGCAGTTAATGTCAGACAACGCTAAGAAAAAAGCACAAATTTCTGAGCTTCAGTCGTTCGTTTCTCGTTTCTCGGCAAATGCGTCAAAAGCAAAGCAGGCAACGTCTCGTGCTAAGCAAATTGATAAAATTCAATTAGCTGAAGTAAAAGCATCTAGCCGTGTTTCTCCTTACATTCGTTTCGAGCAAGAAAAACAGTTATACCGTAATGCAATCACGGTAGAAGGCTTAACGAAATCTTTTGATGATTTAACCTTGTTTAAAGATTTCGAAATGATCACTGAAGTTGGTGAACGTATTGCTATCATCGGTCAAAATGGCATGGGTAAAACCAGCTTAATACGCATATTACAAGGCGATTTAGACGCAACAGCTGGTGAAGTTTCTTGGTCTGAAAATGCTAACATCGGGTATTACGCACAGGACCATTCACACGAGTTTGAAAAAGACTTAACCTTGTTTGATTGGATGGCACAGTGGATGCAACCGGGCGATGACGAGCAAGCTGTTCGTAGTATTTTAGGGCGTTTATTATTCTCTCAAAACGATATTGGCAAATCAGTAAAAGTGATTTCTGGTGGCGAACAAGGCCGCATGTTGTTTGGTAAATTAATGATGAACAAACCTAATGTTCTATTAATGGATGAGCCAACCAATCACTTGGATATGGAATCTATCGAATCAATTAACTTGGCGTTAGCAAACTACCCAGGTACTTTATTCTTCGTTAGTCATGACCGTGAGTTTGTATCGTCATTAGCGACGCGTATTTTTGAACTTACTCCCGATGGAATCAACGATTTCCGCGGCACGTACGATGAGTTTCTTGCGGTTAAAGAAGCTAAAAAATAACACATTAATCATGTGATATAGAAAGAGCTGATGGGTTATACCTATCAGCTCTTTTTTTGTTTATAAATCACCCTTCTTGCTTCTTTTCTGTAAACACGCATTTCTTTCGAAACTTTCTATTTTATACGGTACTAAGGTACACAGGGCAGTAACTGGCTGATGTGATAGGCTCAAGTATTGAATTTAGTGAAGAGAATAAGCAATGTTATCAACAAAAGTGGCCTTAATTACGGGGTCTACCAGCGGCATAGGGTTAGCTGCGGCGCATGTACTGGCTGAGCAAGGCATTCATCTAATTTTACACGGTTTAATGAGCGATGAAGACGGTGCTAGTTTGGTAGCTGAATTTGAAAATAAGTATCACATTAAAGCCTACTTCAGCAATGCAGATCTGCGAGATGCAGACGCTATTAATCAATTTATGACTCAAGGCGTGCATGCCTTGGGCAGTATTGATATCTTGGTCAACAATGCTGGCATTCAGTACACCGAATCAACGGTGAATTTCCCCGCCAATAAATGGAATGACATTATAGCCATTAATCTCACAGCCGCTTTTCATACCATCGCACAATGTATACCAGCGATGACGGAGAAAAAATGGGGACGTATAATTAACGTTGCATCGGTGCATGGTTTGGTGGGTTCAAAAAACAAGTCGGCATACTGCGCCGCAAAGCATGGCATTGTTGGATTAACCAAGGTGGTGGCTTTAGAGTGCGCCGAGAGTGGCATCACGGTAAATTCTATTTGTCCGGGCTGGGTTGATACGCCATTAATTAGTCAGCAAATTAGTGATATAGCTCAAACTGATGGTGTCTCATTTGAACAAGCACAATATAAATTAGTCACGGCAAAACAGCCTTTGCCGACAATGGCTGATCCTCGTCAAATTGGGGAGTTTATATTGTTTTTGTGCAGCGACGGTGCCAAAAGTATTACGGGTGCGGCACTGCCTATGGATGGCGCTTGGACTGCACAATAAGCTATGCCATAAATCATACAGTGAATTTGTCACGCACCTTGCGTGACAAATTCTTTAATAAGCTTTAGGGTTTCTTCATACTCTTGTGTAACTAACGTATTTAACAACATGTACGCGTGGATCATTCCGTCAAACTGAACATGCTTAACATTCAAGTCATGCTTAGCTAGTTTTTCAGCGTATAAAATGCCTTCATCACGTAAGGGATCGCACCCTGCGGTAATCACTAAGGTCGGCGGAATGTTCGCTGAAAACTCACCAAACAACGGCGATGCGTCTTTAACTGCATGATAGCTCATATCTTCATTGTGAAAGTACTGTGAAAAATACCATTTTATTTTCTCTAATTCTAACAAGAAGCCTTGACCATTTTCCTGATAAGACGGTGAACTCATCGAATAATCAACACTGGGATACATTAAAATTTGCTTTTCGATATGAATATCTACGCGCTGTTGATTGGCCATGATTAAGCTGCTGCAAATAGCCCCACCTGCACTATCACCCGCAATAAACAACTCATCTGAGTAACTCATACCTTCTAATAATAAGCCGTAGTTTTCTAGCAAATATTGGCAGTCATTCAATCCACTGGGATAAGGATATTCAGGGGCGAGTCTATAATCGATACACATCACAATCGCCTGACATGTTAGTGCTAAGGCTCGGCTGATTGGGTCATATAACGCGATAGAACCACACATGTGGCCGCCACCATGAAAATGTAATAATACCGGCAAGGTTTTAGTCGGATCGGGGTTATATATTCTAACAGGAACTTGATATGCATAATCGGATAAGTGCGTATCGATAATTGTGACTACGTCAGGTCCTTTAGCCATTAACCCTGCGAGGTTATTTAGGCCATCGCGCGTTGCCTCAACTGTATATCCCACCCCCTGTGATTTCATAGTTGCTATGGCATCATTCACTTGGGCTAAAAAAGGGACCAACTTTGGTGATATTACGCCTCTCATTATTCATCCCCCTTTGCTTTAGCGGTTTCAGGCAAAAAGAAACTGCCAATAAAGAATGTGCTGCTAACCACCGATATCAAAATAAATGAAGCGGTAAAATCACCGTCATTCATATCGACCAGTTTTCCAAATAACCATAAGAAAAGCGTGGAAAACAAATAGCTGATGGAATAAAACAGACTAAAGATAACCGTCATGCGTGCCACATTCATATTGGGCAATTCGTGGGGAATAGATACTAGAGCCGTAACGGGTAAAAAGATGAAAAAACCAAGTAAAATAGCCGATGCCATTTGAATCATTGACGATGTACTAAAGGAAAGTCCAACGATAGTCAGGGTGATCATCAGCCCAGACCAACGAATAATAGGCACCCGTTTAGGAAATTTTTTACTGTAAATAATGCCCGCTAGCGTGCCAATGATACCAAAGCCAATAACCCATTTAGATTGGCTAATGCCTGCCTTAGGATAAAAGGTAAACAAGCAAATATAAAAGGTTAATAACCCAGCATAGGTTAGTCCATAAACCCAATTAAACTTATCTTTAAGTCCTTGAACATAAGAGTACGTTGGCAAGTCTTGCTCACTAGAAGAATCTCTACTGCTGCCCGTTTTAATCTTCACCATCAACCACACAAGCGCGAATATTAAGCTAATGATTGAGAAAATGATGAGGCTGTTTTTCCAGCCGCCGCTGAGCGCATTAATATCCGTCATAAACCATAAGATAATCGCGGTGCCCACATTAAAAGAAACAGCATTTAAGCCATTAATGACTGGGCGTTCTTCGACTTCAAAAAACTGCATTACGATGGGGTTAAAATACACAATCATAAATGCGCCGCCTAATCCCATTAAAAATCGGCTCACTAAAAGCAATTCATAATTAGGTGACATTGGAGTAAAAATACCGATGGTAATCAACAAGCTCGCAATGAAAAAGGCGTACTTGATACCAAATTTAATGGCAACCCATGCCGCGATAAAGGTACCAATAATTTTAGCGACAGTCACCATGCCACTGATAAAGCTAGCGGATGCCAAACTATTCACATCCATCATGAGCATAATTTGCTCCATGGATGCGGCGCCGCCAACCCACGCCATAGCAAAAAGCATATAACTGAAGAACAGGAGTGCTTGGACAAGGTATTTGTTAGTAATTTTCATCTGTGGTAATTTCTTGTGTAAATAAAGCTTATGATTAGATTACCTTAAGGGTTTCTTCAAATATCTAGCACCTTAGTACACTACTTTGTGTCCTCAAATTAGATAGAATTGAGTCAGCTAAAATAAAAAGGAATGATAGTGTTAGTTTGGATATCTTTAGACAGATGGTTAGTGAGTTTTATCGCCATTGCCTATTTAGCACTGCTATTTGTAATCGCCTATATAGGACAAAAACAATCACCCGAACAGTGGAAAAGCCGCCCTTGGATTTATAGCCTCTCATTAGGGGTTACTTGTACCTCATGGGCATTTTATGGCACCGTCGGACAAGCAGCAACAACGGGCGCATGGTTAGCCCCAATCTACATAGGCAGTATTTTATGCTTGGTGGCCGCTTGGCCTATGTTGCTAAAAACCCTAAAGATAATCAAGAAACAAAATTTAACCTCCATCGCCGATTTTATTGCTTTTCGTTACGATCGCTCCCCAAAGCTGGCGGCAACCGTCGCACTCGTTATTTTAGTAGGAACCATCCCCTATATAGCCCTACAATTACGGGCAATAAGCACCAGTTTTGATTTGTTAACAGGCACTTATCAATCGGGCATTAGCACCGCATTTGTTGTGACGTTAGTTTTAATTGTATTTAGTATTTTATTTGGTACCCGAAAAATTGCCACCAACAAGCAAAATCAAGGGCTTGTATTAGCCATAGCCGTGAGCTCAATCATTAAGTTAGTCGCGCTCATGACGGTGGGTATCTTTGCAACATTCTTCGTGTTTGATGGTTTTGAACACCTGCTAACTTTGCAAAAAGAATTACCTAAAACCCCCGTCAATAATTCATATCTAGCTATTTCACAGGCCATATTAGGCGCCATCACAATCTTTATTTTGCCGCAACAGTTTCATATGATGATGATTGAAAATCATCATCAGCAAGAATTAAAAACAGCACGCTGGCTCTACCCAGTTTATCTTTTACTAATCAATGTTTTTGTACTACCGATAGCGATTGCCGGACAATTGACCTTCCCCGGTGGCAGTGTTGACGCAGACACCTTCGTATTAACGATTCCTTTATTTTATCAGCAGGCATGGTTAGGGTTAGTGGTCTTTATTGGCGGGCTCGCCGCCGCAACCAGCATAGTTATTGTCTCAGCCATTGTACTCAGTAATATGCTATCAACAGAGGTTATTACGCCGTTAATACTCAAGATGAAGCGCTTTGAACCTCCTGCCACACCGCAGTTTTCAGGCTCTTTGTTAACACTACGCCGCGTAGCTATTGGCGCTATATTATTACTTGCTTTTAGCTTTGAGCGTTTTATTGATCAGCAAAACCATTTAGCGACCATCGGATTGCTCTCTTTTGTTCTACTATCGCAATTTGCACCAGCCACCATAGGCGCCCTTTATTGGCGTAAAGGAACATCTAGCGGCGCCTTAATCGGATTAATCATTGGCAGTATTGTGTGGTTATATACCCTATTTTTACCGCTTTTCTTTGAACACTCGTCATGGGTACTCCAAGGTCCATTGGCACTGAGTTGGCTAAAGCCACAAAGCTTATTCGGGGTTACTCTCTTTGATGAGGTCAGTCATGGCGTGTTTTACAGCTTATTATTTAATACGTTGGCATTTATCGCCATTTCTTTAAATAGCCACCGCAGTGTGGGTGAGAAACTACAGGCCGAGTTATATCTGAATAAAAGCCAAAGTCAGTTTGAGAAAAAACTTAATTTTGACGACCTATCAAATTTATTAATTAGGTTCACAAATGAGAACATCGCGTCACGACTTAACGATTTTAAGGTTAATGTCAGCTCCCCTGCCGCGCTAGAACAAGCCATTAAATATACACGGTTGCAACTATCTGGCGTTTTAGGATCGGCATCAACCAGTATGGTGATGAAAGCAGCTTCAGCCTCACAGCAAGTGCCCCTAGAAGATGTGGTTAGTATTGTTGATGAAGCCAATAAAATGTTCGAGTTTAACCGTGAATTATTACAATCTGGTGTTGAAAATATTGAGCAAGGCATTAGCGTAGTCGATGCTGACATGCGAATTGTGGCCTGGAATCAGCGTTATGTTGATTTACTCGACTATCCAACAGGCTTTGTCACCGCTGGTAAATTAGTGGGTGACCTGCTTCGCTTTAATATCAATAAAGGCATTATTACGGGAGCTGAACATGTTGATTTAATTGAGCGCCGTTTAGATCATATGCGTCAAGGCCATAGTCACGCATTTCAGCGTGTTATGCCCAATGGCATCGTATTAGAAATACGTGGACAAGCGATGCCGGGCGGCGGTTTTGTCAGTACCTTCTCTGATATTTCAGCCCACATTAAGGCTGAGAATGATTTAAGACAAGCTAATGAAAACCTTGAAAAACGCGTATTACAGCGGACCCAGGAACTTGAAAAAGCTAAAGCAGAAGCTGAAGCGGCTAATAGCAGTAAAACACGATTCTTGGCGGCTACTAGTCACGATCTAATGCAGCCGTTTAATGCCTTATCACTCTTTACTTCCATGCTTAAAAATAGGGTTGACGGTACACCATTAGAACAACTTGCGGGTAATATTGATGATTCTCTTAATGTGGTGGAAGCTCTATTATCAGATTTGGTCGAGATTTCACGTCTAGACAGCGGTTGCCAGAAAATAGACATCAGCGAGTTCGCCATTGATGACTTACTCAATCCCTTAGAGAATGAATTTACTGTGTTGGCTGAACACGAAAACATTACATTTAGCTATCACAAGAGTGACTGTATCATTTCGAGTGATAAGCGGATGCTGCGGCGCATCATTCAAAACTTATTATCAAATGCCGTGCATTATTGCCAAGATAAAGTGGGTGATAAAGCCCATTTAGCCAGTAAAATATTGTTGGGGATTCGTCATCATCAATCAACAATTACCATCGAGGTTTGGGATAATGGCCCGGGTATTTCAGTTAATAAACAGCAAACTATTTTTAAAGAGTTTGAACGTTTAGACACCCAAAGAGAAGTGCCTGGACTAGGTCTCGGCTTAGCTATATGTGAACGAATGGCTAATCTGCTTGAGCTGGAAATAAGTTTAAAATCCATCGTAGGCAAAGGCTCGGTGTTTAAAGTTGAAGTGCCGCGCATCTCTCACAGTGAATATCAACAACGACAATTAGAAACGCCCAAGATTGTTAAACTTGATGTGATGCCAAATGATTTTTTAAATGTGCCTGTGCTGGTGATCGACAACGATCACCTCATGCTCACCGCAATCTCATCGCAACTTCAAGATTGGGGGGTTAATGTTATTGCCGCCAAAGATTTTGAGTCTGCAATTAATGCCTGTCACACGTTAAAGCCACTATTGATTATTGCTGATTATCATCTCGATAATAACTGTAACGGTGTAAATGTGGTCAAGCAATTACAATCTGATAACCTATGGCAAGTGCCTTGTATCATTTGCTCGGCGGATCCTTCAGAGCAAGTTCGCCAACACACCAGTGACGCCGACTTTTTGTTTTTAAGAAAGCCGGTGAAATCGTTGGCATTAAAACGACTTATAAAGCAGTTAATTTAAGCTCACAACTCACGGTAACTCAATAAGATGACTAATCTTGACGATTTTCAGGAGACGCTAGCATAAGCTGCTGATAAGCAAGGCCAGCGAGTGTTCGGTTGTTAACTTCTAATTTGACTAATATCGCTGATACATGTTTTTTAACGGTGGTTTCTTTGATATCTAAATCATAAGCAATTTGTTTATTTAAACGACCACCAGCCACTTGGGTGAGCACAATGTATTGCTGGGGCGTTAGCTGTGCCAACTGCTTAGCGAGGTGTTGGTTGGCTTTACTAGCATCATCAACAGGCGCTATATCAATAGTGGCTGGTAGCCAAATTTCACCATCAAGCACAGCATCGATGGCGCTGGCTATCGCAGTCAAATCAGCCGATTTCGGGATAAATGCCGCCGCGCCAAAATTAATCGCCTTTTTCATGGTCTGCGCGTTATCATCAGATGACACCATAATGACCACTAAATCAGGATAATGATTTTGTAATTGCGTGAGTCCCGTAAAACCATTGTTTCCGGGCATATGCAGATCAAGAAATACAATTTCTAAACTCGGATTTTGTGTAACTGCCGTTAATAAATCATCGAAACAATCAGCCTCTAAAATACCGGCATCTGGTAAGCACTCAACGATCGCGTGCTTTAATGCCGTTCTAAAAAGCGGATGATCATCGGCAATAATGACCTGTGGTTCCATAGTTATTTCCCTTAACAAAAAAAAGCTGGCAAATGCCAGCTCTATAACAGTCTAATACTAAGGCTTATTAAAACTGATAACTTGCAGTCAATGCAACTGTTCTTGGGTCGCCATAATAACTAATTAGCGTATTATCGCCCCCTAAACCAGGTTTGAAGCTACCATCCGCTTGCGGCGCAACAAATTGATAGCCACCGACCATGTACTCTTCATCGGTTAAGTTTTTAAGATGCAAACCAACACTCCAATCACTATTATCATCATACCAAGTGATACTCGCGTTCACTAAGCCGTAACCCTCTTGAGTCAATAAGCTGCTTTCTTCAAACAACACATAATCATCACGGTAGTAGTAACTGGCGTTTACGATAAAGTCACCCATTGATGATTCAATGGTGTAATTGGCCGCTAGGTTATAGGTAAAGTCAGGCGTATTTGAAATGGTAAAGTTATCAGACTTATCAAATACTTTGCCCGTGTCTGCGTTGGTATCTAATACTTCATCAAATTCTGAATCAATAAAACCAATGCTCGCGTTAAGGACTAAATTTTCAGTTGCCAAGTAAGTCAACTCAGCTTCAATCCCTTGACCCGTAGACGAACCAATATTACCTAAACGTTGATTAAGCTCAGTGCCGTCTTTACCTGGTAAAACTGAAATGTATTGGCGATCTTTATGATCAAGTGAGAACAGCGTAACGTTCGCACGCAATCGATTATCTAACCATTCACTTTTCATGCCGATTTCAATTGAATCAACATTTTCAGGATTGGCAGCCGCTTCAGCTGTTGTTGCTCGTGGGTTAAATGTACCTGACTTAAACCCTTGTGAAAAACTAGCAAAGACCATAAGATCGTTATTGGCTTGGTATTCAACGCCAATGCGCGGTGTAAATTTAGACCACTCTTTTGAATCATCTAATACAACAGGTACTAAATCGCCTGCTGGGCGAACATAACCATCTACCCAATCTGATTTAGGGTAAACCGTGTCAAAAATTAAGCCGTTACGCACCAATGCTGTTTTCTTGTCTTTGGTATAGCGCGCCCCTGCTGTAACTGACCATAGTTCTGACAAGTCATAACTCATTTGCACATAAGCTGCCTGACTTTTAGCGTTGTTACAGCCACTAACTTCTCGCGTTAAGCCCGGTGTTTTAAAGGCTGCCTGACCTAATACTTCTAAGATAGCATCGAAGGTGCCGCACGAATCACCGTCATACAGGTATAAGCCACCGACTACTTTATAGTTATCGCCGCTGTTGTTAATTTGTAATTCATGGGTCTTTTGTTTGTCGTCATAAACAGCTGGCACATCAAATATTTTTAACGGTGTATTATCAAAATCAATATTGGTTGGAGAGTACCCTTTGCGTGATGAAAATACATATTTTAGACTCGTGTCGTCATTAATGTCCCATTTGGCGGTAAAGCTTATGCCTTCTAGTTCAACTTTATTCCACGTTGGCATACTGGTATAAGAATCATAAACGCTGTCTGGTACAGGCGCGTCAGTTAAGATACTAGGTAATCTTCGATAACCGCCCTTTGAGTTAGATTTATCAACGGTTTTATCCCAATTAAACTTAAGCAGCACATTGTCAGCGGCATGATATTGAAGGCTGAGCCGAGTTGCTTGCACTTCTTTATTATAATTCTCGGCATTTTGGTCGTCTAATGCTGACAATAAAAACTCACCAAAACCGTCACGATTAAGTGATGCAACACCAAAGCCTAAATACAATTTTTCTTCAATAAGAGGCACTTGTCCCGTTAATTTAATATCAGCCTGACCATAGGTGCCCACGGTGCCTTGCACGCTAAATTCTGCATCACCAGACATTTCCTTGGTCACGTATTTAATCGCGCCGCCAATGGTGTTTTTCCCATACAATGTCCCCTGAGGACCACGCAGGACTTCAACACGTTCAATATCAAGTAAATCTAAAACAGCGCCTTGAGGCCGAGCAATATAAACATCATCAACGTATATACCAACACCCGCTTCATAACCCCACAATGGATCTTGTTGACCAACACCACGAATAAATGCGGTTATTGTTGAGTTAGTTCCGCGGCTACGTTGCAATGTCGTATTGGGTGAAAATTGTTGTACCTCGGTAATGACTTCGATGCCACGTTCAGCTAAATCACTCGCGCTAATGGACGTGATAGCTACTGGCACTTCCTGCAAGCTTTCAGCTGTTTTACGTGCGGTCACCTCAATGCGCTCTAACACCTTATCTTTTTTAGCTGTTTTATCATCAGCGGCCATTAAAGGTTGGCTCGCCATCACTGTAGAAATTACTAAGGCTAAGTAACTTAACCTGGCGTGTTTCTTATTCATCATCTACTCCATATCTCATTGTTATTTTTATTTCATCGTTGTAATAAATCAACGATGAGTGGACTATTACTACGCATTAAACGATAACTACTGACTTATAATTTTTTGCTTAACTGCCAAAATTCGATAATATCCTTAGCGCCACTAATGGTCGCTTTAGGAATAAATAGACTTTCTTTACCCCCATTCACCATCGATGGATTCACGCTAATGCCGTGCCCCATATCATTAACACTCACCAGTTTAATTGATGAATTGTCGTGTTTATCAGTCCAATATTTAGAGTGATAGCCGCTGTGTTTAACAATTTTTTGGGGTGATTGATTGACTAATAGAGCCCATTGCTGTGCTAATTTTGTCGAATTAATTGGATTAACTACTGTGTCAGCACTGCCTGCCATGACATAAAGCGGCGGCCAATTAACTGAGTTAGGGGTATTTTCATTCGCTAACTGAGCAAGCTCAGCCACGGATTGAGAAGGCCCCGTACGCATACAAGAAATGGCTTTAATTAAATTATCGGCACAGGGATATGGCAGCCCAGCAATGACTGCACCACCCGAAAAGAGCTGAGGGTAGTTAATGAGTAAGCTGCTGGTCATTGCACCACCAGCGGATAATCCAGCCACATAAATCTTGTTAGCACCTATTTGTTTCTTCAGTGTCATCATCATATTTTTCAATGACAACGTTTCACCTTTATCACGTGCCGTATCTTGTGGCGAAAACCAATTGAAACATTGTTTTATGTTGTTTTTTTCACTTTGCTGAGGTAACAGCAGTGTAAAGTTATGGGTTGCTGCCAGTCCTTTAAAGCCACTATTTTCGGCAAGTTGCTTCGCGTCTTGTACGCAACCATGCAGTAAAACAACTACGTTTTTTGCCGAAGAGGAAGGTTGATAATAACTAGCTGTTAAATCACCAGGATTATGACCAAATTTAGTGAGCGGTTGATATTGGTTACCTGCAAGACTTTCGCTCTGGGCAAAACAGCTCGTCGCAAAGACCGTTGCCAAGGACGCTATTGCATAAGTAAGCACCTGAATGTGACGCATAGAGATTCCTAAATTGGTGATGTGATAATGTGGAGTTAGCATGGCCCAAACGATGTTCGAGTTGAATGGTACTTTAGGCCCAAGGCATATATGAGCTAAGTAAGCGGGTCTTAATTCATGGAGGAGTAATCATTAACAAGCTGCTTTATAAAGGTTTTAGCCGCTATTGATAGCGGGGTTCTAGCATGAGTTATCACGCCTACACTGCGTGTTACCTTCGGTTTACTCAATGAAACACAATGTGCCCCTTGCGCTTTAAACAGTGATTTACAAATGGACGGCACCACACTCACTCCTAGTCCAGCGGCGACCATTTGGCCAATGGTCGCCAATTGATTAACTTCATAATCGATGCTGATATCCAATTGGTTGTCTATGACGGCTTGTGAAATTAGCGCTCTAATATTCGATGGCTGTTGTAGTGTGATAAAAGGATGTTTGAGTAATAACTCCCAAGTGATATGCGGCGCCACTGTTGTAAGCGCCGAGGGTATTGCGGCTACAAATTCATCTTCAAATAATGGCGTAAAATTAAGTAACGGCTGATCGAAAACTTCAAATACCAATGCCATTTCAACCTTACCCGCTTGCACCATAGCTACGGCATCTTCGGCAATAACATCATGAACTTTGATGGCGACTTGTGGGTAGAACTCGCGATACCTTCTCAAGTCTTTAGGTAACAAACCACTGGCAAACGATGGCATAGCAGCCACCGACAACACACCTTGTTGCAACGAGAAAGATTGAGATAAATCATTAAACGCATCATCCCATTCTTGTAATAATCGATAAGCCGTTGGTAAGAATAGTTGCCCTTCTGGTGTCAATTGAACGGATCGCGTGGTGCGAAAGAAAAGCGCCCCACCAGCATTTTGTTCTAAGTTTTTAATAGCTGTACTTAATGCTGGCTGCGTAATGTGGAGTAACTCACAAGCCTGGACAAAACTGCCTAGCTTGGCAATAGTCACAAAAGCGCGTAGTTGTTTTAACGTAATATTCATAACACCACTCATTAATTATATTTATCAATTAATCAAAATAATAGATTTGATTAATATACAAACATATCACAAGCTCTGACCAATAAGACATAATTTGATTTGGAGCATGGCAATGGCAGGATTTAACAAAGTAATTACCCACTACCACGAAGCGCTAGCAGGATTGGAGGATGGCATGACAGTTGTAGCGGGAGGTTTTGGTTTATGCGGCATTCCACAAGGGTTAATTGATGAAATAAAACGTAAAGGCACCCGTGATTTAACCGTAGTTTCTAATAATTGCGGCACTACAGAACATGGTTTAGGTGTGTTATTAATTGATCGTCAAATCAAAAAAATGGTCGCCTCTTATGTAGGTGGAAATGCTAATTTTGAAGCGCAAATGATGTCCGGAGAACTTGAAGTTGAGTTAACGCCTCAGGGAACACTGGCTGAAAAAATGCGTGCCGGTGGCGCAGGTATTCCAGCATTCTTTACCGCAACAGGTTATGGCACCGCAGTCGCTGATGGTAAAGAAATGCGTCAATTTAATGGCCGTCATTACATTATGGAAGAGTCGATAACCGGTGATTTCTCTATTGTAAAAGCGTGGAAAGCTGACTCTTTTGGTAATTTAGTGTTTCGAAAAACAGCCCGAAATTTTAATCCATTAGCGGCGATGGCCGGTAAAATAACCGTGGTTGAAGTTGAAGAAATTGTGGAGCCAGGTTCACTCGATCCCGATGAGATTCATACCCCGGGTATTTATGTTAATCGCGTTATTTTAGGTCAAAGTGAGAAGCTGATAGAGCAGCGCACAGTTAGCCCTACAACAAATAAAGGAGCATAGTCATGGCACTTTCAAGAGAACAAATCGCAATGCGTGTCGCCCAAGAGTTGCAAGATGGCTATTACGTTAATTTAGGGATCGGTATTCCAACGCTGGTGGCAAACTATGTACCTCAGGGTATTGATGTCATGTTTCAATCTGAAAATGGTTTATTGGGGATGGGGGCGTTTCCCAATGAACATGAAATAGATGCCGATCTTATCAATGCCGGAAAGCAAACAGTAACTATGGTTACGGGGGCGTCATTGTTTGATTCAGCAGAATCCTTTGCCATGATCCGTGGTGGCCATGTAGATTTAACCGTTTTAGGCGCTTTTGAAGTTGATACTCAAGGAAATATCGCTTCCTATATGATCCCCGGAAAGCTAATTAAAGGAATGGGCGGTGCGATGGATTTAGTCGCCGGTGCTGACAACATCATTGTGACCATGACTCACGCTTCAAAAAGCGGCAAATCTAAGTTACTGACTGAGTGTACCTTACCTTTAACGGGAAAAGGTTGTATTAAAAAGGTGCTCACAGATTTAGCCTTTATTGAAATAATAGAGGGTAAGTTTCACTTACTAGAACGAGCCCCAGGAGTGAGTGTTGAAGAGATTGTAGCCTTGACCCAAGGTGAGTTAGTCATTAATGGCGACGTACCAGAAATGACTTTTGCTCTATAAATGCTCGGCCCGTATCACCTGCAAGTGCAGACTTAAGCACTTGCCTGTAACACGGGGGAATACGTTAGAAAAACCCCATTGGATTGACATCGTAACTGACCAGCATGTTCTTTGTTTGTTGGTAATGATCTAGCATCATTTTATGATTCTCACGTCCGATACCTGATTGCTTATAACCACCAAAGGCTGCATGTGCCGGGTATAAATGATAACAATTAGTCCAAACACGTCCCGCTTGAATACCGCGTCCCATGCGATAAGCACGGTTCATATCACGCGTCCATAATCCAGCCCCTAGTCCAAATTGTGTGTCATTAGCAATAGCTAGCGCATCCGCTTCATCTTTAAAGGTGGTAATGCTAATCACGGGCCCAAATATTTCTTCTTGAAAGACTCGCATGTCGTTAGTGCCTTTGAGTAAGGTCGGCTGGATATAATACCCATCATTAAGCCCTTCAACTTTTTCAAACTCCCCACCAGCGAGCACGGTTGCCCCCTCTTCACGGCCAATGTTGATATAAGACATAATGCGGTCAAATTGCGCTTTAGACACTTGCGCGCCAACCTGACTGCCCATATCTAGAGGGTTGCCTTGGGTAATATTTTTTGTGCGCTCAATTAATCGCTCTATAAACTCATCGGCAATCGACTCTTGCACTAATAACCGTGACGGACAAGTACACACCTCACCTTGATTAAAGAACGCTAACGTTGCTCCTTCTAGGCATTTATCAATGTATTCATCTTCTTGGTCTAATACATCGGCAAAGAAAATATTAGGCGATTTTCCGCCAAGCTCTACCGTTGATGGAATTAAATTATCCGCTGCACATTTTAAAATGTGCTTGCCAACAGGACTTGACCCTGTGAAGGCCACTTTAGCGATACGCGTCGATGTAGCTAAGGCTTCACCCGCTTCTGCGCCAAAACCATTAACGATATTGAGTACACCCGGTGGTAGTAAATCACCAATGATTTCCATCAAAAATAAAATAGATAATGGGGTTTGTTCGGCGGGTTTAAGGACAATACAGTTACCCGTTGCTAACGCAGGGGGAATTTTCCAGGCGGCCATTAACAAAGGAAAATTCCACGGTATGATTTGACCGACAACCCCTAATGGTTCATGAAAGTGATAGGCGACGGTATTATTGTCAATTTCACCTATCGATCCTTCTTGGGCGCGAATACACCCTGCAAAGTATCTAAAATGATCAACGGCTAATGGCACATCAGCGCCCATGGTTTCTCTAATGCATTTTCCGTTATCCCATGTTTCAACCAACGCAAGTAATTCTAAATTGGCTTCAATGCGATCGGCAATTTTTAATAATATATTAGAGCGCTCGGTGACGGAGGTTTTACCCCAGGCATCTTTTGCCTCATGAGCCGCATCTATGGCTAAATTTATATCTTGTTCATCAGAGCGGGCGACCTGACAAATAACCTCACCAGTGACGGGGGTTTTGTTATCAAAGTATTGCCCATTAGCAGGCTCTACCCACTGGCCATTAATGTAATTTTGATAACGCTTTTCAAATGAAACAATTGATTCTACTGAACCAGGATTTGGATAAATCATGAACACCTCTAGTTATTTTTATTGTCTTATGTATATTGATACTCGTGTTATATCCATCCTAGTCATTCGATTTACATATGCATGACTGTGAATTCATAATCATTGACTGTCAGTTCAGATTTTAGAAAGGTGTTTTTTTATGATCAGGGAAAGTATCAACAATCAGCGTAAAGCACCTCATGTACTCGTTGAGAATAAATGCTCATTTGCCGCAGAGGAGTCTGAATTAAGTATTTACGATACTTTTGAACAAGCATCCCAAATTAAGCTCATTTCGGATCAACTGATGTTTTGCGGCATGGTGAGTGGCAAAAAAATAATGCATGCTGATCAAGGTAATTTTGAAACGGACTTTCTTCCCCATGAATCGTTTGTTATGGCCCCTGGTAGTCCCGTCGATATTGATTTCCCTATTGCGACTATCGCTCACCCAACCACCTGTATTGCCATTGAGATTAGCAGCGATCGCATTACACAGGTATGTGATGGACTAAACGCTCAAGCACCGTTATTGGCCTACCAACAAGAATGGCAGTATGAGAACTCACTGGTTCATACGCATCACAATGCACAAACCCAAGCGCTGCTTGACCGCATGGTTCACATTTTTACGGAGAACCACCAAGATAGAAGTTTTATGATTGATTTAGCCGTTCGCGAATTAATTGCGCGATTATTAAGGCATCAAACCCGAGATTTTATAATATCCCATAGTCTGTCACAGCCCGATTATAGCGGCATAAATGCAGCCGTGGACCATTTACAAAGGCATTTAAAAGACGACATAAATATTGATACTTTATGTAAAATGTCGTGTATGAGCCGCACTAAATTTTTCAATGAGTTCAAACTATTAATCGGCAGTACGCCTCAGGAATTTCTTTTTCAAGTACGCTTAAAAAAGGCTGCATATCTACTCAAGCATAATAACTCAGTAACCCAAACGTGTTTTGCCACAGGATTTAGTAATACCAGTCACTTTAGTCGCAGTTTTAAACTCTTTTATGGGCTAAGCCCTACACAATATAAAGTAAGGCACTGTAATTAAAGTTAACTATGCTTAGTTTACACAGTGTAATTATTTAACCACTAGAGATAAAACATGGACACTATTTATTCATTATTAAACGCTATTACGAGTGATATTTATCGTATCAGCGGTTTGTTTTTAATATTAACCGCCCTCTTTCATTTTATGCTGATTTATAAGCGATCTCTTTCTCTAAAACATTGGAAGTTGGTGGAATATATTTGGGTGGGTTTAGCCTTTATATCAACATTAGGGATTGTTGATCAATCACGCCGGGCCAATGCGGTGGCAACTTTAGCACAGGTTGAAATGCAGTTAGATAAACATAAAGTACAGCTCATAGATTGGTTTGATAATTATCAGCAACTCACCTGTAATGAGCAGATGAATGACAAGCAATGCAGCGCCTTTAATAAAGTGCAAAGAGATATCGAGTTATTATTGCTTGAAAATGTACAAGCGCCTGATATTGACAAGAATATACTCAACCATGTCAGTCATTTATCATTACTAATGACTGACACTGTAACCGCGCAAATAACTTTACGCATACACCATTATAACGACAGTAAAGAGCGTTATTTGGCGATTAACAAACAGACCCAACTATCAACGCTGCAACGGTTAATTAATGTATTAACACCGTTATTACTGGCGTTCGCTTTGGCGCTTAAAATGACCAAAGTCACCGCAGAATATTTAGCTTACAACCAGAATAAATAATGATTATTTTTTAATAACACTAATTTTTTCTATACCTTTCATTAAATTAATTGGTTTGTGAGTATTGTTAGATAAACTAAAATCTATCTGTACCAGCAAGCCATTTTGGCCAGTTTTACTCTTAGAATACAGCCATTGAGCCAGCGCATTACTCGCTTCTTTGTCAAACACCTTAGCCGGTATTGATTTAATCACTTTCACGCCCGACACAGTGCCATTGGACTCAACATCGAATCTCATAACAACGGAACCTTCAATTCCATCGTGCGCAGCTTTAATAGGATAACGCGGATCTATTCTCATTTTTGGCTGCAAGCTATTCTCTGTTTTCACCGATTCATCGCTGAGTGGCATTGGCTGAGCCCACGCGATGGTGCTCATCAATATGGCCGCAGAAATAGCCGCAACGACCTTTGCAGGCTGGCTAATCAAATCGTAACTTTTAAGCATATTAATGCGTTTAAACATGGTATCTCTCTGGTAGTAATTTGAATAGACATTGAGTCTGCCCTGACTTTCGATCGCACAATTAACTAGTGCTTTTGAATATTCAATACGCTGTGATACATCCTTGTTAGACAACACTACATGGTCACAAGCGATTTCTTGACTGCGTCTAAAGCTGGCAAAACCAACCCAAGCCAGAGGATTAAACCAACACAGACTCAACAACAACACAGCGACAAAATTAGTTAAATTGTCAAACCGCTTAAAGTGACAAATTTCATGTTCAATAACTAAGGCTAATTGACTCGTTGAAAACTGAGATTGATAATTACTCGGCAATACCAACCGTGGTTTTAATATGCCCAACAACATTGGGCTCGCTATTTGCGGACTTTGATACACGGTTAAATTATGCGGTAATTGTGTCGGTAACAACGACGGAGACATTGGCGTGAATGTACACGAGATATGAAGCTTAACTGTCGAATAAATACTTAAAAACAATACGGTTAGAGAGCCCATAGCCCAAATAAACTGCCAAGAAATGGACTGAGATAAGCTATTAGTTTGCGCATGAAAAGTAACGATATAACGAGAAATTTGTGGATTATTATCAATGAATACACCTTGTGGTAAATTATTAATAATGAGACACAAGGGTATTAACAGCCACAGTGCGTAGCTGACTTTACCGCCTAAATACCTACTCGCCTTATATTCATTGAATAACAAACAAATGAGCACTAAGCTGATTAACCATTGCTGTGTCAATATCCAACTAGCCATTGTCGTTTTCCCACTGATTAATCAACGCTTTAAGCTCGTCTATATCTTCTTTTGATAACTCATCGCTTTTAGCAAAATTTGACACCATTGGCGCTAACTTGCCACTAAACATTCGCGCTAACAAACTTTTACTCTCTTTTAATGTGTAATCAGAACGTTCAAATGCCGGAGAATAAATATATGTCCGTTGTTGTTTAACGAAATTTATTGCTTGCTTCTTTACCATGCGATTGAGCAAGGTTTTAACCGTTTTCTCATGCCATTCTTTAGAGGTATTCAAGCGCTCTATAATTTCTTGTGCTGTCGCTGGATGTTTTGTCCAAAGCACATCAAGAACTTCAAATTCTGCTTTACTAATTTCTGTCATATTATTTTCATTATCGTCACATTGCGCAAGAACAAACAGATTACACCTGTAATACCTTAATTACAACGATGCAACGACTTTCAATAACGGCTATACCCCCACTACATTACATTTTATTGTTATAAAATACGGTATACGTTCAAAAAAGTAGAACGAGTTATTGATGTATCTACAAATCGATTGTTATGATGAGGTCATATTACGCCTTAGAGTTTCCCCTCTAATTCGCAATAGCCTATTAAATTAGTTCTCGGAGATAAAACTAATGAAAAAGATTACCACCATTGCCCTTTCAGTAGCCTTAGCTATGGGCGCTGTCAGTTGCAGCAATAATACAAATACTCAACAAGTGACTCAGACTCAAAAAATAACTAAAACGTCAGGCATCACCTTAAACAATTTTGATAAATCAGTTCGCTTGCAAGATGACCTATATAATGGCGTCAATGGCCAATGGTTAAAAGATACGGTTATTCCTGCGGATAAATCAAACTACGGTTCATTCACCAAATTGTATGATGACAGCCAAGCCGCTTTAAAAACCATTATTGAAGAAGCAGCTAAAGCCAATGGCGTTAAAGGATCGAACGATCAAAAGATTGGTGACTTTTATAACAGCTTTATGGATATAGAAAGCATTAATGCTAAAGGCATTAAGCCATTAATGAATCAATTAAATAGCATTGAAAACGCGAAAGATCATGGTGATATAATTCGATTAATGGCGACACTGCAACAAGTCGGCGTTAGCGCACCCTTTGGCTATTATTCAAACGCGGATGCGAAAAAGTCAAGCGTTAATGCGTTATACGTTTATCAGTCTGGCTTAACGCTACCCGATCGCGATTATTACCTTGAAGACAACGAAAAGTTCTCTAAAATTCGCGCTAAATATGAAATTTATATCAATGCCTTGCTTACTGTTGCCGGTGTAGATAATAGTGAACGTGCCGTAAAAAATATCATGGCTGTTGAAACGGCCATTGCCAAAGCACAGTGGTCACGTGTTGAGTCTCGTAATGCAACAAAACGTTATAACAAAATGAGCAGTGTTGAGTTAAACAAGCTCATGGGTAGTTTTGATTGGAGCTTATTTGCCACTAACGCCAATTTATATCAAGTGAATGAGCTTATTGTTAGCCAGCCAAGTTATATGGAAGCTTTCGGTAAGAACTTCAAAAATACGTCACTGCAAGCGTGGAAAGATTATTTAAGTTTTCAACTGGTTGACGGTTACGCCGAATTACTCAGCCAAGATTTTGTTGATCTACATTTCGATTTCAAGAGTAAAACACTCTCAGGTGTTGAAGAAGCACAACCTCGCTGGAAAGAAGCCGTTAGTACGACCGAAAGCGTGTTAGGTGAAATGGTTGGTGAGCTTTATGTGAAAAAGCATTTTAAACCAGAAGCTAAAGTACGTATGGAAGCCATGATCAAAATGTTGATCAAAGGCTTCGAAGTTAGCATCAACGAATTAGAGTGGATGAGCGGCGAAACTAAAATTCAAGCGCTTGATAAATTATCAAAATTCACCTACAAGATTGGCTACCCAGACAAATGGCATGATTATTCAGCACTTACCATAGATGCTAATGACCTTGTCGGTAATTATCAACGGTACGTTCAACTTGAATTTACCGACATGATTGACGAAATTGGTCAGCCCGTTGATAAAACTAAATGGGGAATGACGCCGCAAACGGTTAATGCTTACTTCAATCCTGTGGGCAATGAAATTGTATTCCCTGCCGCAATCCTACAACCTCCATTCTTTGATATGGCGGCTGACGATGCAGTGAACTATGGCGGTATTGGCGCAGTAATCGGTCATGAACTTAGCCATGGCTTTGATGATCAAGGTTCTAAATACGACGGTGAAGGTAACCTACGTAACTGGTGGACTGACAGTGATAAAGCAGAGTTTGAAAAACGCAGTAAGAAATTATCAGACCAATACAGTGCCTTTAAACCATTCGACGACGCTAGCGTAAATGGCGATCTGACCTTAGGCGAAAACATCGGGGATTTAGGCGGACTTACTGTCGCCTTCAAATCTTACCTTTTATCGTTAAATGGTCAAGAGTCAGTGGTGATGGACGGGTTCACTGGAGAACAACGCGTATTTATCGGTTGGTCACAAGTATGGCGCCGTAAGTATCGTGACGAAGCATTACGCAACAAACTGATGACTGACTCACATTCACCGGGTAAATACCGTGCGTTTGGTACACCGCGTAACATTGAAGCGTTCTATAAAGCATTTGATGTTAAACCGGGTGACAAGATGTATTTAAAACCAGAAGATCGCGTAAAGATCTGGTAGTAAATTTCCTTCAGTAAATAATATAAAGCCTGAGTTAAGCAATTAACTCAGGCTTTTTTATTGGCTGTTATTAATAAGCTCAAATAAAAAGGCCCCACTTATTTTTCAATAAATGGGGCCTTTTTTGATCTGACTTTATAACGTAAAAGTGATCATTAACGTACTAGCGACAGATTAAACGCGTTTAACCGGTACTGCTTGCGCTGTATATTTAGTCGTCATTTCTTGGGTAGGCGGCGTAAATCTAGTTAGATCAATACCTTCTACTGCAGACTTATACTCTTCAAGAGTAGGGAAACGACCAAGCATTGTTGAAAGTACAACTAGTGGTGTAGAACCCAGCAGTGATTCGCCTTTCTTCTCAGCTGTATCAGCTACAACACGACCTTGGAATAAACGAGTTGAAGTAGCAATAACCGTATCACCTGGTTCAGCTTTCTCTTGGTTACCCATACATAAGTTACAACCAGGGCGTTCTAAATACATGATGTTTTCGTATTTAGTACGTGCTGCGCCTTTTGGATCAACATCGTCAAATTCGAAACCTGAGTATTTTTGTAAAATTTCCCAGTCACCTTCAGCTTTAAGCTCATCAACAATATTATAGGTTGGTGCAGCAACAACAAGCGGCGCTTTAAATGAGATATCACCATTGTTCTTTTCAATATTACGGAACATTTGCGCGATAATTTGCATATCACCTTTGTGAACCATACAAGAACCGACAAACCCTAAATCTACAGATTTACCATCGTAGAATGAAACAGGGCGAATTACATCATGCGTGTAGCGCTTAGATACGTCGTCGTTGTTTACATCTGGATCGGCAATCATTGGCTCGACAATCGCATCTAAATCGATAAGCACTTCTGCGTAGTAATCAGCATTTTCATCAGGTGCTAATGCTGGTTGCTCGCCTGATTTAACTTCTTCAATACGTTTATCAGCTAAAGTGATTAAGCCCTTAAGTGTACCCGCTTCGTTTTCCATACCCTTGTCGATCATAATTTGGATACGGCTCTTAGCCACTTCAATTGATTTAACTAGGGTCTCATCGTTTGAAATACAGATTGAAGCTTTTGCCTTCATTTCTGCAGACCAATCAGTGAACGTAAATGCTTGGTCAGCTAGTAGCGTACCAATGTGTACTTCAATGATCCGACCTTGGAATACATTTTCGCCGCCAAACTGCTTAAGCATTTGTGCTTGAGTTGCATGTACAACATCACGGAAATCCATGTGGCCTTTCATGTTACCTTTAAATGTAACTTTTACTGACTCAGGGATTGGCATAGCCGACTCACCTGTCGCCAGTGCAATTGCAACCGTACCAGAATCGGCACCGAAGGCTACACCTTTAGACATACGAGTATGCGAGTCACCACCAATGATGATAGCGCGATCATCAATGGTAATATCATTTAATACTTTATGAATAACATCAGTCATTGCATGGTAAACACCTTTAGGATCACGTGCAGTGATAAGGCCAAATGCGTTCATAAAGCTCATTAACTTAGGAATGTTTGCTTTTGCTTTGCTATCCCATACTGATGCAGTGTGACAACCCGATTGGTATGCACCGTCAACAAGTGGTGAGATAGTAGAAGCAGCCATTGCTTCTAATTCCTGACAAGTCATTGGTCCCGTAGTATCTTGTGAACCAACGATGTTAACTTTAACACGTACATTAGAACCAGCATGTAGCGGAGTATCTGATGCCACACCAACAGCGTTACGGTTGAAGATTTTCTCAACGGCTGTTAACCCTTGACCTTCATGAGAGATTTCTTTTGAAGCGGCATAAACTACTGGCGTATTAATACCTAAAGTTTCTGCAGCGAACGTTTGCAATTTCTTACCAAATACTACCGCGTAAGAACCACCCGCCTTCATGAACTCAACCTTCTGCGGTGTAAACGCTGAAGAAACGTCAACTAGCTCTTTATCACCGTTATATAGCTTCATTGCAGTAGTATCGATAGTTAATACCGTACCCGTTGCAACAGAATAGGCTTCTACTAACACTGTGTCGCCATTCTCATCAACAACTTTATTACCGTCGGCGTCTACTTTGTTTACCCAGTTTTTAAGGTCAAGACCAATGCCGCCAGTTACATCAACGGTTGTTAAGAAGATTGGCGCGATACCATTGGTACCAGCAACAACAGGTGCAATGTTGATAAATGGAACGTAAGGGCTTGCTTTCTTACCAGCCCAAAGTGCAACGTTATTCACACCAGACATACGAGAAGAACCAACACCCATAGTGCCCTTTTCTGCAATAAGCATCACTTTTGCGTTAGGGTGCTTAACTTGTAGTGCTTGAATCTCTTTTTGTGCTTCTGGGGTGATCATACAGTGACCGTGTAATTCACGGTCTGCACGAGAATGAGCTTGATGACCTGGAGATAATAAGTCAGTTGAAATATCGCCTTCACCAGCAACAAAAGTCACTAATTCGATTGATTCTTCGATAGCTGGAAGTTTTGTAAAAAACTCTGCTTGAGCATAACTTTCTAAAAGATCTTTAGCGACAACATTGCCAGCTTTTAAAGCGTCTACAAGACGGGCTGTATCTGCATCATATAAGAATACTTGTGTTTTTAGTACGTCAGCAGCAGGTGTTGAAGATGATGCGTCGTCGCTTAATGCAAGATCAAGTAGCACTTCAATCGAAGGACCACCTTTCATGTGAGATAGCAATTCGAAAGCAAACTCAACTGAAATTTCAGCAAGGGTGAATTCGCCTAAGATTATATCTTTTAAAAATGCAGCTTTAACACCAGCGGCACTTGTTGTACCAGGGAGTGTGTTGTAGATGAAGAAATTTAATGAATCAGCGCGATGTGCATTGGCTTGATCTTTAATATTCTCAATGATTTCAGCTAATAATTCAGCACTATCAATTGGCTTTGGTGCTAAACCTAGTTCATTTTTACGGCTTTGTATTTCTGATATATATTCTAGATACAGGCTCATTTGATACTCTCTCATGCTATATAATGCTAATAATTACGGTTATTAGCTGGGGGGATTTTTTGTTTATTTTACCTGATTTTTTACCTACTATAAATCCTTTGGTTAAATAAACACTATTCACCACCGTTATACCTGATATAAGTTTAAATTATATAGAAATATAGTAAACACGGAAAAATTCTCGATTAAGTAAGACAAGAAACGCATCGTTACTTGAACACTGTTCAACTGAATGAATACACAAAAAGCTGTTCCTACAGCCTGCATAATCACGATATAGCGAATTAATGATATGGCCTTTGCTGTTTTCGTTATCACCCGCTCCGATTAATTGATATCCATTGCATTTCCCCCTCTAACCTTATATCTTAACTGCCATATAAACACTCGTTTGAATAAATTCAAAGGCACTTCCATGACTGATTCATTGATTAGAGCAGATTATTCGCATCCACATATTTGTCATATCACACTTAATCGTCCTGAGGCTAAAAATGCACTAACGGGTGAGATGTATTTGGCATTAGCCGAGATACTTATTACCTGTGATAGCAATAAAGACATTCGTGTTGTGCTGATTTCTGGCAATAGTGAGATATTTTGCGCAGGTAACGATCTTAATGATTTTATGGAAAATGCGCCTACAGATAATCAAGCACCACCTTTTGTATTTTTGTTAGCACTTAATAACTTCACTAAACCCTTAATTGCAGCAACAGCAGGTCCTGCAATTGGTATTGGTACAACAATGTTATTACATTGCGATTATGTCATTAGCGCTACCAATACTTTGTTTAAAATGCCTTTTGTTCAATTAGGATTAACTCCCGAAGGCGGTTCAAGTTTATTATTGCCTCAGCTTATTGGCCAGCGTCGTGCAAGTGAATTGTTACTATTGGGTAAAAGCTTTGACAGCCAATACGCCATAGGTGTTGGATTGATTAACGCGCAATGCTCCCCTGATGAGCTAATTGATTTAGCACTATCAACATCTAAGGAGTTTGCACGACAAGCGCCCAAAGCACTTCAGGGGGCTAAATCATTAATGAAAGCGCCATTTAAACAACACATTGAACAAACTATTCTTAGTGAAGGAAAAGTATTCATTGAACGACTTCAAGATGATGAAGCGAAAGAAGCATTGACGGCATTTAAAGAAAAACGTAAACCTGAATTTTAGACAGGTATGTCATCATAAAATGTATACCGATTTCTGCCATGTTGTTTAGAATAATACATCGCCTTGTCGGCGCAATTAAGTACACTAGCCACGTTATTGCCTTGCTCAGGAAACATTGCTACGCCGACACTTACTGATAATTGATAATCCTGATGGGGCTTATCTAATGTGAAGTAACAGCTATTGACGACCTGTTCAGAAAAGCCCTTCAACACCTCCAATCTAGTCTTTTCACACAACGCATCCACTAGAATGACAAATTCATCACCTCCAAGTCGAAATACTTCTGACGAAAAAGCCATTGATTCATGTTGAGCAATTAAGCCCTCTAATCTATAAGCGACTGATTTTAGTGTTTCATCGCCAATATGATGACCAAGTTGATCATTAATCAACTTAAAACCGTCTAGATCAATAAATAATAAAGCACCAGATTGAACGTTAATAATTCCTTCAAGTTGCTGAAGGAAACGCCGTCTGTTGTAAAGATTGGTTAAGTGATCTCTTTCACTTCTTTTCTTATGCATTGAAGCATGTTTTTTCAAATACCTCCGATTAAGCATAAAGAATATAACTAACAACAACAGGATGCTCGCGTAAATAATAAGATAACGTTGCGTCTGATTACTATCACTCACCATCTGATACTGGCTATCAATTAAACGACTTCGAATAGACTGTACTTTGTTCCTCATCTCATGCTCAAGAATGGTGTCTAACACCTGTGTTTCTGTCGTTTCTAACAATAATAACTTCTTTAAATGTACAATAAAGTTAGCAACCAGTTTTTGCGTTTTGCCACTGCTGCTTTTAACCGATAAAGACAATAAATCCATATGCCCCTTAGCATCACTTTCAATAAACTGGTGTCCAAATATTCGGGCATTAAACACCTCAATGACTATTTCATCAATTTGATTAATGATTCGTTGAGAACTACTCCCTTTGATACTGCGCTTAATTTCAGAGGCTAATAGTTTGATATATCGCTGCCTTTGACTGACCTGAGCATTTATCGACTTAAATCGCTCTACTGATAATTGTGACTTCTCAGAAAGTTTAGTGACTAAATTTAACTCCACCTTAAGCGCCGTAGCATTATTAATTAACTCTGGAGTGAATTGCTCAAGCAATGAATTTAGTCGTCTTTGATAGGTAGCAATATCATCATAATGGAGCGTTAATTGACTTCTGCTTTTTAAAATTTTCTCAGTGAGTTCAGTGTCTACTTGCATAATTTCTAATAAAAGCGATTCGAGTTCATGCGCTCTTTTACTCGTGCCTAATTCTGCATGAAAATACAACCAAATTAACGGTAAGAGCAACATCAACGTTGATGTCATTGTTTTTAGAAGCCATTTTCTTGTATTCATTCAACTGGTTCCAATGTCATTAGAAATGACTTAATACTTAAGACTTCCTCTTTTGAAGCATCAACTCCCAGTTGATAAGAAAACATCACCCGAATTGCTTGTTCTAATGATGATGCAGACGCGTCATGAAAATATGGCGCTGTTTGACTAACATTTCGTAGGCTAGGTACTCTAAAAAAGTTAATATCATCTTTATTTTTACTGATATTGAAATAGCCTAAATCTCTTTTCTTGGTGACAGTATCGGTGAAATAGGGTTTCATAACACCGAACTGTTGACGAATATTACCACCTAAATTAATCCCCTGATGGCAACTAATACAACCCGATTTTTTGAATAAACTAAATCCTGTAATTTCCTCATCTGTTAGTTGTGTGCGATCACCTAATAGATATAGGTCAAGCCTTGAAGGCTTCGCTAAACTTCGCTCAAAACTAATAATGGCATCACTAATCGATTGCCGAGATATTTCACTATAACCCGCTTGAGAAAATTGTTGGCCATATCCCGTACTGTTTATTAATTGCTTGACTAAATCATGCCAATCACGATTCATTAACGTCGCATTAGTAATTAAAAAGTCTAAGTGTTCCTGCAAACTATAAAAACGTCCAGTCCAAGTGAAGTAATAGTTATAAACACTGTATTGGATTGATGGCGTATTATATTCTTTATAGGTACCAGCATTATCTTTCGAAAATGCTTGTCCGTCGGCATAGCCTTTAGAAGCAATATGGCAGGTTGCACATGACATCTTTTTGTTCAGAGAGAGTGATTTATCATTAAATAGCTTTTTACCCAATGCTATTTGGTTAAGCTGTATTAAAGTTAGATTATTGAGTGGCTTAATAGGAACAATAAAGGCATCAGAACCTTTCGCATAAGCGCCATTAACATTTAGTAATGAGATGAAAACACAACAATAAACTTGCAACTTTAAGCGAAATAATGTCATCAATGCCGTCTTAAAAATCACCATGCTATATAACCTTAAATAATGTCTGTTGTGCGTGTTATTTACACTTTATCCTTAACCTTACCTTCTTAAATTTTTTATTCCCTTAAAGTATAGAATATAGACTTGTTTCATTGAAATAAACAATACAAATCACTTAGTTTTTCACATTTAAACATTTAATGATCATGGGATGGCTCGAACATAGGTGAATATGCCAGTACACATGAAAATACAGTTTCTGAGGTTGTGCTGATGCTGGAAACGAATCCAAGGCAGATTCATAATCGGGAATAGCTTTCTACTCAAACTCCCGCAGGCCAAGTTAATTGTCGCCTAATAGCAAGGTCCTTTGGTGCGGAGGACGAAAGCAACTTTGCTTGACGTTGATGGGGCTTATCATCACTTGTAGAACTTTTTCTTTAGACAACGAAAAACGCCCCTGCATCTCTGCAGGGGCGTTATTCTTAATAGGTGTTTAGCAATAACTGTGACTGTACCGCTAAGTGGCCTATTGGCTGGGTTGCACTGACTGCGTCAGCGACCAATATCATGCCGGTCATTGCGATTCTCTAAAGGCTAGAACGCAAAAAGGCTCCACAAATTAATGTGGAGCCTTTCAACTTAATAGGTGTTTAGCAATAACTGTGACTTTACCGCTAAGCGGTCTATTAGCTGTGTTGCACTGACTTCGTCAGCGACGTGCTGACATGGATGTCGCTAGTAGAGCAATGCTGGGAGCATATTGCCGAGGCGATGGAAAGCAGTCAATATCATACCGGTCATTGCCACACCCATACGAAAAAGGGCTCAGTCTTTCGACTGAGCCCTTTTTCTGAATGGGTGTCTGGCAATGACCTACTTTCACATGGGGAAGCCCCACACTATCATCGGCGCTAAATCGTTTCACTACTGAGTTCGGAATGGGATCAGGTGGGACCAATTTGCTATGTTTACCAGACTAATTTG
>Ga0209291_1000482_pt1 | contig 38355 bp, 33 predicted proteins | sample GOMGulsemesocosm_FD_184633 | JGI IMG/M metagenome (GOLD analysis project Ga0209291, IMG submission 184633) | Methane-oxidizing microbial communities from mesocosms in the Gulf of Mexico - GOM9B Gulf of Mexico (SPAdes) (version 2) | ecosystem: Environmental > Aquatic > Marine > Cold seeps...
GCTTTTGTTTAGGCGCTACACCAACTGATTTATTAATAATCCTTTGCGATCTTGGTCATTACGCTGGGTAATCAACGCCGCTTGCAATAATAAGTCATTTTTTTGCTGCTCACTGGTCGCACTGGCGTAGTCGGTGTCTTGAATGCGCGAACGTGAAGCGCTGCTATTATCTCGGGTTACTTGGTAAGTGTTTGCTTCGCTAGCAAGGGCGTTAGAATCAGCACCATTGCTTGTTGCCTGCTCGCCAATGGCACTTAATGCCTGTTCGATTGCTGCTTGAGTTGCAGCAGGGTCACCAGCGTCTAAGCCTGCAATAAAGTTTGATTGGCCCAGCGCTTGCTCAGCAATCGCATTAATTTCGCCAGTCAGTTGGTCTAATTCCCCCTGAATAGGACCATTACCGCTTAGCGGACTGCCCGATTGAATGGATAGCTCATTAGCACGCTGCAGGCTTTGGGTTATTGAACTATATTGGGCATCGGCAACATTATTTAAATTAACTTGATCGCGCGCATTGTCCGCTAATTGACTCAGCCCGGATATTTGCGAAGACAAACGATTAGCTATTTGTAAACCAGCCGCATCATCGCTGGCTTTATTGATCTTTAAGCCAGAGCTAAGTTGCTCGGTTTTTTCATCGCGTTCTTTTTGGGCACGTTCCATGAAACTGAATGAAGTTGTCGATTGATTAATAGAAATCATTTGTCGCTCCCGCCTAAAGTTTGACCACTAATATTAAAGATTTAATTAGCAAGAGTACATCAGGGTAAAGTATTAGTTTAACTTCCCCTAATCCGTTAGCAACTCAGTTCCATCAAGGTAATATCATCTAATGGTACCACCGGTCCACAAAATTGCTGCATCGATTGATACACCATATCAATCTCGCCCTCTTGTGCTAATAACGTCGCTATCACCCGTTCAAGCCGAAGTTGGCCATATTCCTCTTGATTGCAATTCATCGCTTCAGTGACGCCATCAGAATAACAATAAACACGGTCGCCCTCTTGTGTTGACAATTCGATCGGCGGTAATAACTCTTTATTAACGATGCCCAAGGCAAAGTAAGTTGATGAGACCCGTTGCACTAACTCATCGTGGCGGTAAATTAAAATATCAGGCATGCCACAACTCCAAATACGCAGCAGATTATCAACCGGCTCAATTTCGATAAATATTGCGGCCAAGAACAAATCTGCTGGTAGTTTGTCAAAGACATGGCGATTGACTTCGTTAACAATATCTTTGAGTGATATGCTTTTTTGAGTCATCGCATAAAAGGTATCTGAAATCACCGGTCCACCAATCGCGGCAGTAATGCCATGCCCGGTGAAATCTCCTAACATAATGTGCTGGGCACCATCCGGGCGGTGAGCACTTAGCAGCATATCCCCCGCAGTTTGCTCAACCGGTGATTGCATAAATCGGATATTGTGCGGATTAAAACTATTAGTTGAGCGCATTTTTAAAATAATATTTTCAATCACTCGCCGTTCTTCTTCAAGTTTTTTCCTCGAGGCGACTAATTCATTTTGCAAAATCAACATGCGACTGCCGACATTGAGCCGCGCTTTTAATTCGGCACTATCAAAAGGTTTGCAGATGTAATCGTTAGCCCCGGCCGCTAAGCCATTAACCACGTTTTCAGAATCATTTTTAGCCGTTAACAAAATAATATAAGGTGGGCTCGCTGCCAGCTGCTCACTGATTCTTTGGCATAAGCCTAAACCATCTAATTCTGGCATCATCCAATCAACAAGCAATAAACTCGGCGCATTACTTTGCTGTAAAATATGCCATGCGTCTTCACCGTCAACCGCCTCGACTGGTTGATAACCCCACTTTTTAGTAACGGCCATCAGCATCTTACGCGATACAAAATCATCATCAGCTATCAGCAACTTCATGCTAATACTCCCTCTAATTCGTGCTGCAATAAATTATACTGATGTTTTAAATCAGCCATAATCGGCAACACAGTCGCCACTTCTCCTGCCGCCGCAGCATGCTCTAGTACTCGCGCGATTTCACTAAATCGAACCGCTGATACATTAGCGGCACTGCCGGTAATTAAATGCGCTTGCTCGGTAACAGCGATTAAATTATCGTTGCCCAAATGCCTCGACAATTTAATCATCTGACATTGAATGTCGAGTTGAAAAGCGCCTAATACTTCTTTGACTAACGACTGATCGCCGAGTAAACGGATCGACAATTTGTCCAAGTCCAAGACAATCGGATCGAACATTGTGCAATCGGCTACCGCTAAATTTGGTTCAAAATCAGCGACAGGTTGCCCTTCACATAAAGCATGAGGCACCCAAGCACTTAGCATTTTAGCCATTACTTTTACATTAAGCGGTTTACTCAAATAATCATTCATACCAACGGCTAAGCATTTTTCTTTATCGCCATTTAAAGCGTTAGCGGTCATCGCAATTATCGGCACTTGGCTATTGGACATCTGTGATTGACGAATGATATTAGTCGCTTGATAACCGTCCATTTCAGGCATTAAGCAGTCCATAAACACCAAACTATAATCCATGACCTGCAACGCCGTAATAGCTTCCTGGCCGTTTGCAACAACAGTCGCTGTCACCCCTAACTTTTCTAAAATTTTAGTCGCGACTAACTGGTTGGTTAAATTGTCTTCGACCACCAGCACATCAACGTCAAATTTCTGGTATTGCTCAAAACTTGGGGTGATCAACGAGTGGTTAATAATACCAATATCTTGGTTAACAACCTCGACTAACGTTCGATATAAACTCGACTGCGCTATCGGTTTGGCGATACAACCACTAAAGCCCATTGCTTGTAATTTTTTGGCGTCGTTATATTGCCCAATCGAGTTCAATAACACTAAGTGAATATCGTTAAGCTTAAGTGATTGTCTGATTTGTCGACATAATTGCGTGCCATTCATTACAGGCATGTGGTAATCAAGCAACGCTAACGTAAAAGGTTGCTGTTGCTGGGCCGCAGCTTTAAGTAAATCTAACGCTTGGTCGCCACTCGCTGCAACTTGATGTTCAACCCGCCATAACGTTAATAGCTGTGCTAACAACTGACGACTGCTTTGGTTATCGTCAACCACCAGTACTTTTTGATCTGTTAAGTCGCCGGTTAACTCCGGTAACGGCTGGGTTGCAATCGACTCTAAACAAAGGCTAAAACCAAATGTAGCACCATGGTTTAATTCACTTTTAACCCAAATTTCCCCGCCCATCAATTCCACCAGCCGTTTCGAGATAGCAAGCCCTAATCCCGTGCCGCCATACTGGCGAGCGATCGAGTTATCCGCTTGCATAAATTTAGAAAATATCTTGCGCTGTTGCTCGGCTCCAATACCTATGCCGGTGTCTTTAATTTCGAACGTCAAACAGGTGTGATTATCGCTTTGAGCATCCATGGTGATAAACACGGCCACTTGACCTTCACGGGTAAACTTAACGGCATTGCCAATTAAATTGGTAAGTATTTGACCAATTCGGCCGGGATCAGCTTTAAACCGATGGTTTATCACTGGATTTGCTGGAAAAATTAACTCGAGTCCTTTTTCTTCAACCTGAAACTGCATCGCATTGCTTAACTGTTCAAGCAGTAAACCTAAGTCAAATTCAATTGGCTCTAATTCAAGCACATCGGCTTCAATTTTTGAAAAATCTAAAATATCATTAATAATTTCAAGTAAAGAACCCGCGCTGTGAGCAATGGTTTGCATAAATTTATATTGCTGATTATCAAGCGGGGTATCGAGTAACAAATTGCTCATGCCGATAACGCCACTAATTGGCGTTCTTATTTCATGACTCATGTTGGCTAAAAATAAAGACTTGGCAGCATTGGCTTGTTCGGCTTCTTTAGTTGCCAATACCAGCTCTTGGGTTCTTTCAGAAATTTTAAGCTCAAGCTGCTCTTTATGCTGTGACAGCTTGTTCGACAACTGCTGATTGTCGAATAAACTATTTTTTAATACGATAGCCACTTGCGCCAGATTGCCGATTTCATTTTTTTGATCGGCATAAGGAATATCTATACTAATTTTACCGGCAACAATATCACTCATCGCAGTCGTCATTTGATTAAGCTGATTGACTAAACGACGACTAAAGACAAAGTAGAGTACCGATAACATCACACCGGTAAATAAAAAAATAGAAAAGCATGAGGCCCATAATAATGTGGTCGCACGCTGGCGAGCCTGATTCGTTTCACGCAAGGCCCGTTGACTGATTAGTTGTTGAAACTGCTTGATGGGCTCCATGATTTTACTTTTGTTTCGGTCGTAAATATGATCGAACATCAGGTGTTGTGCTCGCTCAAGCTCACCAGCGGCAACCGCCTCAAAAGCTTGTTTTTCAATTGAAATCAACGCATCTGAATTGGCTTTTGCTAACTCAATTAACTTAAGTTCATTAATTGGAGCCTGCAGTTGTCGCAAGCGTTGCACCACCTTATCGCGACTTCTCGTTTGGTTTACTTCACGCCAATAAGCCGCTAAGTGTTGTTTATCACCAAATTGGGTGTAACGCCGGGCCTCACTCGTCAAAAGATCGCTGGCGCTTGCCAACTGATTACCTAAGGCCGACAATTCAACTTGTCGGTCATTATAATAGCGTTCGTCATCAATGCTTTTCATCATAAATAGCATTAACAATATCGACATATTGCCTAATAAAAAACACACAATAATAGTATTTCGGGTGATGATCGATATTTTCATTTGTTTCCTCGTAATATCCTTTTACGACTTAAAACAATAATGACCACAGGCATCATGCCTATATCCAGAACTCAAGTTAACTGACAAGTTGCCATATAGTTCACAAAGTTACCAATAATATCTGCAGGGATTTTGACCTTACTGCGATAAAGTCAGTAGCCGAGCCGGATCTGAATTTTAAATAAAAAAACTAGCCGAGCATCCTGAAGATTTTCCAGACCAAATAATATGCCACAGCTCACTTGCAATATCTTTGCTTGCTCGACCGTAATTCAATCTATACTTAAGGTTATAACTTTATATAACAAGACCAATAACAGGTGAGATAATGAGCACTCTCAATGTACCCAAGCTATTGTCGGGGCTTGCACGTTCAAAGTCAGTCCGTTCAATCCCTGTGATTTCAACGTCAGTACTTTCAATCTTGCTGCTTACAATCTCATTGCTGTTAACCCCGAGCTTCGTCTTGGCACAAGCATGTAGCCACCGCGGGGTGTTAGATGATAAATATTGCGACCACAACAAAGATTTAGTCGCCGACTCACCCACAGACTCAGCTCAATGGGCAGATCCAAACCCTCTGATCTTTACCTATACACCGGTTGAGAATCCAGAGATTTATAAAGCGGCCTTTGTCGAATTTCAAAATTATTTAAGTAAGTTAACCGGTAAAAAAGTCGTTTATTATACGGTTTACTCTAATGCGGCTCAAATTGAAGCGATCCGCTCAGGTCGTTTACACATTGCTGGTTTCGCAACAGGCACAACAGGTTATGCGGTTAACCTCGGTGGTTTTGTGCCCTTTGTCGCCAGGGGTACCGCTGATAATTTTCATGGTTATAACTTAATTACTGTCGTTAAGCGTACTAGCGCGATCAAATCGATGGCCGACTTAAAAGGTAAAGTAGTCGCCCATACATCAACATCGTCAAACTCAGGCAACTTGGCTCCCCGAGCACTTTTTCCACGTCTTGGTATCAATCCAGACCAAGATTACACGGTAAAATACTCAGGAAAACACGATCGATCTATTATGGGAGTATTAGCTGGCCGTTATGATGCTGCCCCTGTCGCCTCGGATGTCTTTAGACGCATGGTGGATGCCAATGTGATTAACGCCGATGATTTCAGGGTTATTTACACCAGTCCACGTTTCCCAACGTCCGCATTTGGCTATGCTCACGATCTAAACCCTAAATTAGTTGAAAAAATTAAACTCGCTTTTACTCGCTTTCGCTTCTCGGCCCAAATGTCTGAAACTTTCGGCGGAGCTGATCGATTTTACCCCGTCACCTACCAAAAAGATTGGGCGATTATCCGTGATATAGCCCACTCAACTGGGGTCGCTTACACTAAGAACGGTTTAAAGCAGTTAGCTAATAATGACGCAATAAAAGCGGCTAAAAAGCGTGCCGACTCACTCGCTACGCCACCATAAAAGTATTTTGTTCGCTGGTCGCCGTGCTCGTTTCACAGCTACTTACTTCCTTTGTCAAACGCCCCTTCCTTTGACAGTACTCGATTAATCTCGTAATAACCAAAGTAGTAGAGCTATTAAACGCCGCTGCAGATATACTAATAATATTGCCTAACTTGATGTTTAAAGGACAATTTATGGCTTATCTACTACTGGCACTTACCACGTTATTCTGGGCGGGAAATTTTGTGCTCGCTCGCATGTTTCACCTTGATATTCCACCCGTTACCATGGCTACATTGCGCTGGAGCTTGGCTTGGTTGTTAATTGCTCCTTTTGTCATTCCTAAAATAATCGCGCAATGGTCAGTAATTCGCCAACATTATAAGATCTTACTGGCCTTATCGATTATTGGCGTCGCGAGTTTTAACACCTTAATATATTGTGGGCTTCAATTAACCACCGCCACTAATGGCACCTTGTTGCAATCGGCGATCCCAATCATGATCTTGATTTTATCGGCCACGGTGTTAAGAGAAAATATCAGTAAACGCCAATGGACCGGCGTCGGCATTTCAACCCTTGGGGTACTCCTGCTAATCAGCAAAGGCGATTTAAGCAATTTATTAGCATTACAGATAAACGATGGCGATTTGTGGATCCTAGCCGCGGTCTTATGCTGGGCGGTATATTCCATTTTATTACGCTGGCGACCGCAGCAAATTGACGGTTTTACCCTGTTTGGTATTACCGTTAGCGTCACTGTCGTGGTGTTATGGCCGCTGGCCTTGCTGGAATTGCAAACGGCACCAGCCATTCAATTTAGTATCAGCTCAGCAGCAACAATAGGCTATATGGCGATATTCCCATCGATTTTAGCTTATTTATTTTGGAATCGGGGCATCGCTGAGCTTGGTGCAGCTAAAGCAGGACTTTTTATTCATTTAATGCCGATGTATGGAATCATCCTTAGTGCGACCTTTCTTAATGAACGGGTGGAGTATTTTCATCTGCTGGGGATTTTATTGATTTTTTCTGGTATTTACTTAGCTGTTATGACCAAAGGTTTTATGCGTACCCTGCTAAGACAATAACAATAACAATATCTATAACACTGACTAACTCGTTCAGTAAATCAGGCCCAAAATCAGCACTTAATTGGCAGGTTTTGGGCCTTATTGTTCAGCAACGCAATAATAATCTAATTGGTATAATTATTTAATCACTTCGCTAATCGACTTAGCTAAGTAGTCGACATTGTTGCGGCTAATCCCAGCAATGCTAATACGAGATGAATCAACCATATAAATACTGTAATCATTCATTAGTCGTGCAACCTGCTCTGGCGTTATACCCAAAAACGAAAACATGCCCGATTGACGAGTAATAAAGCTAAAGTCGCGTTCAACGCCATTGGCAATGAGTTTATCAACCAGCATTTGACGATTAAAGGCGATGCGTTCCCGCATTACCGCTAATTCACTATGCCATTGCCCTGTTAATTCATCTGAACTCAAAATAGTATTAACTAATGCCGCGCCGTGCGCTGGCGGCATCGAATAAATACCTCGCACGACAGCCAGTGCGACTGAAAATGAAATGTCTGCCCGCACGCTATCTTTGGCTACCAGCGTAAAAGCACCAATGCGTTCACGGTACAGGCCGAAATTCTTTGAGCACGAGCTGCACAGTAACACTTCAGGTAACTCATTGGCCATTAAACGAGGACCATAGGCATCTTGATCTAAACCTTGACCAAAACCTTGATATGCCATATCAATTAACGGCGTAAAACCTTGTTGTTTGGCCAGCGCTGTAACCTGCTGCCATTGTTCATGAGTTAAGTCCATGCCGCTAGGGTTATGACAACAAGCGTGCAGTAACACCACATCACCGGGACCAACTTGTGCCAATGTCGCCATCATTGCAGAAAAATCTAACGTCTTAGTTTCATAATCGTAATAAGGATAAGATGCGACTTTAACGCCAGCCGCATTGAATAAACTCTGGTGGTTAGCCCACGTTGGATTACTGACCCAAATAGTTGCATCGCTTTTACAGGCCTTAATAAATTCGGCCGCAACGCGCAGCGCCCCAGTACCGCCAGGAGTTGACAAGGTACGGCTACGGTTTTGCTCAAGAACTTGATGCTCACCGAATATAAGCGAGCTCATTTTCTGATTAAAACCAGGGTCTCCCGCTGGGCCGATATAGACCTTCGATGTCTCAGTATCAGTTCTAAATTGTTCCGCGGTTTTAACACACTGCAAAATAGGCGTATGGCCAGATTCATCTTTATAAACCCCAACCCCTAGGTCGACTTTATTCGGATTACTGTCTTGATTACACGCCGTGATCAAACCAAGGATCGGATCGGCGGGTAATGCATTAAGATGTTCAAACATGATTCACTGTTACCTTATCGTAAATTTCATTAAAAACTGAGACAAATGTTATTAAAGCAGTACTAAATTATTACGGACATTTTTGTGATTATAAACGCGACTTTAGTAACGCACGATACTAAAGTCAATGACAATAACTAGCCAGCTATTGTAATATAACCCTTTGGCTTTACTGAGTGTATGTTAAATGGCTAGCAATGATGAAACGCTATTAGATCTTAACGATTTCTTTCCTTATCAATTTTCGGTATTAGCGCAACAAATGAGCGAGTATATTGCCCAAATATATAAAACATACGGTCTGTCGAAAATTCAATGGCGGGTGTTAGCGACCATCGGGCAACACCACGAAATATCAGCCCGAGAAATCTGCCAGTTTACCCGACTAGACAAAATGCAAGTTAGCCGCGCTATCAGCAAGTTGATCGCCTCTGGTATCTTATTTCAACAGACCGGCGAACTCGACCGCCGCACCAATCAATTAAACCTGACCGCTCAAGGTCAACTCCTGTACCAAGAAATTATCCCACTGGTGCAGTCTCAAGAGCAAAAACTACTAGCGGGTTTAACGGACTCAGAGCGAAAACAGTTAAAAGCAGTTACCTTAAAACTTAGTGGCCAACTTGAGGCAACAACTAAATCAGCCTAGCGCTCTTAATCGTAACTTCGGTTAGTTAGCATCGGCTTGTTGATCAGGATGAGCCTTAACAAATGGTTCAAGCAGCTGACATTGACGGTCGATTTCACTCAAGATTGGATAAACCGTCATATCGACCTTAAATCGTTTGGCATTAAATATTTGTGGAATTAAGCAGACATCGGCCAAAGACGGCTGCTCGCCAAAACAAAAGGTCGATTGCACCTTACGCCCCGCTAATTGTAATTCTAAAGCGCTAAACGTCGTGTTGACCCAATATTGATACCATTGTAATTTTTTATCTTCATCAGCCGCCATTTCAGCCACTAAATACTTTAATACCCGCAGATTATTCACCGGGTGAGTTTCGCAGGCGATCGCCAGCGCAAAGGCTCTAATCTCACTGCGCTGAACCGCGTTACCATAAATAAGTTGATGAGTTTGAAAATATGCTTCGTCTAGGTACTCACAAATAGCTAACGATTGTGTCAGCTTAACGCCATTATCAGTTAATACCGGCACTAGTTGTTGAGTATTTAGTTGCTGATGTTCGGCTGAGCACTGCTCCGTCGCCACTAAATTAACCGAGACTTGTTGGTAAGGCAGTGCCTTTAAATTAAGCGCAATGCGCACCCGGTATGAAGCAGAAGAACGGTAATAGTCATATAAAATCATCGTAAGTTTCACCCGTCGCTGTCAATAGATGGTCTAAATAGTAGGCCTACATAGCAGACTTAACTCTGCCAATAACGCTTCTTTGTCACTTATAACGCCCATCAACAGCGCCCCCTAAGTAGCAGCGGGCACTGTTAATGCGCGGCTTGGTGTTGGTTATTTTACCGTTTTAGTGACTGTCTGCTCAATTTGACCAAAAATAGACTGGTTGTGTTGATCGAACATTTCAATCTTAATCGCATCATCAAAATCCATAAACGCGGTGCTAGGCTTGCCTTGTTCAATGGTTTCAATCATTCTAACTTCAGCGATGCAGCTGTAACCCACCCCGCCAGCTAACACTGATTTACCAGGGCCATCATTAAGTTTGTTCGATACCGTGCCTGAGCCAATAATTGTACCGGCAATCAGCGGACGGGTTTTAGCGGCGTGAGATATTAACTCACCAAAATGGAAAGTCATGTCAATGCCAGCATCGGGCTTGCCAAACAGCTCGCCGTTTAAACGAGACTGTAATGGCAGCGAAAGTTTACCGCCCTGCCATGCCGCTCCCAGCGCTTGGGGCGTAACACACACCGGGCTAAATGCACTCGATGGTTTTGACTGAAAAAAACCAAAACCTTTGGCTAATTCACCAGGAATTAAACCGCGCAAAGAAACATCATTAACCAACATCACCAAACGCACATAACTTAGCGCGTCGTCAGCGCTGACTCCCATTGGCACGTCGTCGGTGATGACGGCTATTTCAGCTTCAAAATCAATGCCAAAACCTTCGCTTTGCGGCATTACAATCGGATCATGTGGCGCTAAAAAACTGTCTGAGCCACCTTGGTACATCAATGGCTCGGTCCAAAAACTTGCTGGCATTTCAGCATTACGCGCCTTGCGAACTAACTCAACATGGTTGACGTATGCGCTACCGTCGGCCCATTGGTAAGCCCGCGGCAAAGGAGAAGCACATGCTGTTTGATCAAACACTTGCCCAGTAATTTGGCCTGACTCTAATTCGAGATATCGGCTATTGAGCTGTGACTCAACGCCGGCCCAATCATCTAATGCCGCTTGCAGGGTTGGGGCGATATCTTGCACCGATACCATGGTAGTTAAATCATTTTTTACCACATATAACGCGCCGTCGCGACCTGCTTTAATACTGGCAAGTTTCATATTTTTTCTCCTGTAGAATGTGGTGCGCTGACAAATTTATCACCGCTGTGTAACCAAGCTGCATGCTGGGGGGCTTTTTTTGTAATAGCCCATTCTTCTAACATCGCTGGTGCCACACGCTTTAGTTCATCTAACATACCGGGCTCGGCTGTATTAACCGCCAATTCAATACGGTGACCATTGGGATCAAAGAAATAAATCGATTTAAAGATTGTGTGGTCAGTCGGGCCAAGCACACTTAAGCCCGCTGTAATCAATTTGTCTTTGGCCGCTAATAGTTCATCCATCGTGCCAACTTCAAATGCAATATGCTGAACCCACTCAGGCGTATTGAGATCTTTGCCCATCGCTTGAGAATTAGGAATTTCAAAAAATGCCAACACGTTCCCCTGCCCTGCATCTAAAAAAACATGCATATAGGGATCTGGCTCTTTGGTCGATGGTACTTCATTTTCTGCAATCGCCAATAAAAAATCCATATCGAGTAAATCACGATAAAAATTTACCGTGGTTTTAGCATCCTTACACCGGTAAGCGACATGATGAATTCTTTGAATATTCATGTGTTATCCCCTAGGCTGTTTTACCAACAATGCCGCGCTCAACTTGATCACGTTCAATTGATTCAAACAGTGCTTTAAAGTTGCCCTCACCAAACCCATCGTCTTTTTTACGTTGAATAAATTCAAAAAATATTGGACCGAGTAAAGTATCTGAGAATATTTGCAAGAGTAGCTTGGTTTCTCCACCTTCGGTGGTGCCGTCAAGCAAGATGCCGCGCGATTGCAGCTCTTGGGTCGGTTCGCCATGGCCAGGTAAACGCTGATCGAGCATTTGGTAATAGGTTTCAGGTGGCGCGGTCATAAACTTTATGCCCTTAGCTTTGAGCCTATCCCAACAAGCGAACAAATCATCACAAGCAAAGGCGATATGCTGAATACCTTCACCGTTGTATTTCATTAAAAACTCTTCAATTTGGCCACCGCTGCCTGCTTCTTCATTGAGCGGAATACGAATTTTGCCATCGGGCGCAGTTAATGCTTTTGATAACAACCCAGTGTATTCACCTTTAATGTCGAAATAGCGAATTTCGCGAAAGTTAAATAGGTCTTCATAATAGTTAGCCCAATGATCCATTCTGCCACGGTACACGTTATGCGTCAGGTGATCTAAGGTATGAAAACCACAGCCTTGCGGATTCTTGTCAACGCCGTCGATCCAGATAAAGTCGATGTCATAAATTGACTTACCTTCTTCATAACGATCAATAAGGTAAAGGGTTGCGCCGCCAATGCCTTTAATCGCCGGTAAGCGTAACTCCATAATACCAGTGTCAATATGAACCGGCTGAGCGCCTTTTTCTAACGCACTGGTGTAAGCAAAGTCGGCGTCTTTAACCCGAAAAGCCATGCCACAAGCAGAAGCGCCATGCTCTTGGGCATAATAGGCGGCGTGGCTTTTTGGCTCATAATTGGTAATAAAATTAATATTGCCCTGACGCCATAATTCAACCGCTTTAGAACGATGCTTGGCCACTAAGGTAAAACCCATCAGTTCAAAAACTGGCTCTAGAATACCTCGTTCCAACGCGGTAAATTCAACGAATTCAAAACCATCTAATCCCATCGGGTTTTCAAATAAATCTGCCATTCCATTCTCCTAAGGCTTAATTAAATTAGTAACAGGCGTTACTTATAACCCCAACATTAGTATCATAAGTTACTAATGTCAAGGTTGTTCCAATAAATAGACAACAACAATAACAATCTATTTATTAGATTGAGTTAAGTCAAACATAATTCTTTTATTATATCGTTTTTTACGTAAAGATGATCCGGCTTACGTTGACGTAAACAGATGAATTTAGCAGAAAATAAAAATCCGCTAAACGGATACCTATTACCAATATTATAAAAAACAGCAATTAAGCGTTATCTACAGCTGGTAAACGGCCCGACATTAGCTAACTAAAAAAATAAAATTAAGGAAAGATTTATGTCTGATTTAACAGTGGCTGGCAGTGTGCCCGCCGATCGTCTTACAACGAGTCCGAAACGGCTCCAATGGTCGAGCCGGATGGCGTTTATTCTGGCGGCAGCAGGTTCAGCCGTTGGCCTAGGTAATATTTGGAAGTTTCCCTATATCACCGGTGAGAATGGTGGTGGCGCTTTTGTTTTAGTTTACCTCGCCTGTATTTTATTGATCGGGATTCCCGTGATGATGGCCGAAATAATGATTGGGCGCCGCGCCCAGAAAAACCCGACCGATGCGATGGCCGCTTTAGCGCTAGAGGCCAAGGCTAGTAAGCTGTGGCAGGGCGTTGGCTGGATGGGTGTTATTACCGGTTTTTTAATTTTAAGCTTCTATACCGTGATTGCTGGTTGGGCCGTTTCTTATATTTTCACCTCAGGCAGCGGCGCTTTTACCGATATAACGCCTGATCAAGCAGGTGCAATGTTTGGCGCAATGTTAGCCGATCCGGTTCGTTTGCTCTCGTGGAGCACCCTGGTCGTTATTTTAACCATGTACATCGTCGGTCGCGGCGTCAGCGCTGGTTTAGAAAAAGCGGTTAGCTACCTAATGCCGGGATTATTAATCCTTATTTTAATTATGGTCGGATACGCTATGAGCACTGGCCACTTCATGGAGGGGCTTGAGTTTTTATTTGCGCCTGACTTTAGCAAACTCAGTACCGAAAGCGTGCTGGTCGCGTTAGGCCATGCCTTTTTTACCTTAAGCTTAGCGTCTGGCGCGATCATGACATACGGCTCATATTTACCGAAGAACACGTCAATTGTAAAAACATCAATCGCCGTTGCGATTGTAGATACCGTGGTTGCCCTCCTCGCTGGTATGGCTATTTTCCCGATTGTATTTGCGTACGGATTAGAGCCGGGCGCGGGTCCAGGTCTAATCTTTGTGACCTTGCCCATTGCTTTTGGTCAAATGCCATTTGGCATCGTTTTTGGGACGCTCTTCTTTGTGATGTTGTCGATCGCGGCGTTAACCTCGGCAATATCATTAATTGAACCAGCCGTGGCGTGGTTAACGGAGAAATGCCAATTTTCGCGCCTTAAAGCCTGTGTTACTTCAGGTTTAGTATTATGGATCTTAGGTGTCGGCACCGTATTGTCCTTTAATATTTGGGAGCAGCACAAAATATTCGGTAAAAACTTCTTCGAGCTTATCGACTTCTTAACCGCCAACTTAATGATGCCATTAGGGGGCCTGTTGGTCGCTATTTTCTCGGCTTGGATAATTAACAGTAAAGTGGCCGAACAGGAATTAGGATTGGGTAAAGGCATATGCTTTAAGTTATGGCAATTGACCATGCGCTACCTGACTCCAATCGGGATCGTGGTGGTGTTTTTAAACGCGCTTGGCGTAATTTCGTTGTAATTTCACCGACCGATAAATGCTTTGTACCCAACTGAAGCATTTATCGGCTGAGCTAAGATGCTATTTTCTAACAGCGGTGCATAACACCAACTGTAAACTAATGGTTACGTGAAACATCATGCTACTGAGCGCAAACCAGCGCTTAAAACTTGATTACTTTGCGAGCTCAAATAATATAGTAAAACAGGTTTTGAGCTTAATGTGCATAGTTTTAGCTCAGGTATTAGGTCAATTTTTTCGTTATTTTAACTTTCAAATAGATAAAGATTTAAGGGTTAACATGTCAAAATCATCTCAATATATTTCTAAACAGCCCGATCACAATGGCTTCATCGCATGGAGCGAGCAAGAAAATAAAATTTGGTCTCAATTAATTACTCGCCAGCTTGAGTGCATTAAAGACAAAGCCTGTGATGAGTACCTGCAAGGACTCGAAAAGTTGCAGTTACCCACAGACCGGATCCCGCAACTTGAAGATGTCAGCCAAGTATTACGTGCCACCACAGGTTGGGAATGCGCGCCAGTATCGGCCTTGATAAGCTTCGATAAGTTTTTCGCGCTGTTAGCTGATAAAAAGTTTCCAGTCGCCACTTTTATTCGCAGTAGCGAAGACTTTGATTATCTAACCGAGCCAGATATTTTTCATGAAATATTTGGTCACTGCGGCATGTTAACCAACCAAGCCTTTGCTGATTTCACTCATAAATACGGCCAAATTGGCTTGCAAGCCAATAAACAAGATCGCGTTTACTTGGCACGGCTCTACTGGTTTACAGTCGAATTTGGCTTGATGAAAGTTAACGACAAAATTAAAATTTATGGCGGTGGCATCTTATCAAGTCCCGGGGAAACCCAATATGTTTACTCGGGTCAGCCACAAATAACCGAACTCGATGTGCTCAATGTCTTTCGCACCCCGTATCGGATTGATATTATTCAACCCATTTACCACACGATCAACACCATTGACGATCTCTTTGATATATCAAATATGGATTTAATGTCACTAGTCGAACAAGCCAAAACACTTGGGTTACATCAACCGCTGTTTAACGCAAAAAAAACGACTCAACAACCACTCGCAAGTTAAAGGATAAATAATGTCTAATTTAAGTGCACAACAATGTGAGGCCTGTCAGGCAGATGCCCCTCAAGTTTCAGATCAAGAGTTAGCCGAACTGATAAAAATGATCCCTGACTGGGTCCCAGTGGTACGCGATGGCGTTATGCAACTAGAGCGTGAATTCAAATTTAAAAACTTTAAACTCGCCTTAGCTTTTACTAATAAAGTTGGCGAGCTTGCTGAAGCCGAATTTCATCACCCGGGCATCTTAACTGAGTGGGGTAAAGTAACAGTAACTTACTGGACTCACGCGATTAAAGGCTTACATAAAAATGACTTTATTTGCGCCGCGAAAACAGATGAATTGTTAAAAGATTAAGCTGACTCAATCATGCGGCGACCACTAAACCAAGTACTAAACTAGGTTAATAGATAGAACACCGTTGATAAAATCGCGCTTTGGCATTTTTACAACTGCCCTTTATTTAAAGTCAGCATCTTGCCGTCATTACGAACTTCCGTTTAAACGATTTATTATAGGTTATAACAAAATGTTATAACCTATAATTTTTCGTTATTAAACAGTCGGTTAAAAATTATTATAGCGATTTAATTAGCGGGGCCTCTCGTGGGTTATCGATATTTTTTACCTAACAACTTAAACATTAATTAAAACTAATGTTTAAATCACCGACTAGCTGGCACTTTGATCGAAAAATACCCCCTTCTCAAGTTTAAATCATAAGTAAATGTGAATTAAAAGGTTGTTTTTGTGACTTGATTTGTTTTCCGTTATAAATCCTAGGGTACTTCGTTTTTATCAGTGGCGGTTTATTAAAACTCTCAAAAATAATAAAGGAAAAGTTATGTTAAAAACACTCATTACATTCGTTGGGGCTACGGTATTTTCGATCATATCAGTGAGTGCTCCGGCGCAAGCCGATACTTCAGGTAAAACGCAATATCCGATTGTCTTAGTCCATGGGCTGTCCGGTTTTGACAGTATTTTGGCGGACTATTTTTATGGTGTCAAAGGCGCTTTGGCCAATATTGGCGCAGTTAATGTCTATACCCCACAAATTAACGGTTACGAAAATAGCGAAGTGCGTGGTGAGCAACTGTTGAGTTATTTAGAAGAACTGCGCGCGGTAACGAGTGCTCAAAAATTCAATTTAATTGGTCACTCACAAGGCGGCATTGACTCACGATATGTAGCCTCCGTACGCCCCGACTTAGTCGCGTCAGTGACCTCGGTTGGCTCGCCGCATTTCGGGTCACAAACTGCTGACTTAATCAAAGACTCACCGGTGGAAGGCCTAGTATTAACCATCGGCAACGCTGTTGGCACTTTATTAAATGCAGTTACCGGTGACTCAAGCCAGCAGGCTAATGCCATGGGCTCGCTTGAGGCATTAAACTCAGCAGATGCTGCTATTTTTAATGCTAAATACCCTGAGGGTTTACGTCAAGGCGCATGCCAACAAACCCCGATCTATAATGCAGGGTCGTGGTGGTCACCAAATTGGATTTCAGATTACTCGGTCAATGACGGCGAGCACCATGTTAATGGCATCGCTTACTATTCATGGGCTGGGATTTATAACCCGGTGGTTGACTCAAATGTACTCGATGTCGCCGATGCTATGTTAGCAATAACTTACTTAACCATCTCCGAAAGTAATGATGGCGTAGTAGGTCGTTGCTCATCTCACCTAGGAAAAGTGATTCGCGACGATTACACCATGAATCATGCTGATGAAATTAATGGCATGTTTGGTTTACGTGGCTTATGGAGTGCAAATCCACTGCAGTTATACAAGGAGCATGCCCGCCGCCTAAAAACTGCAGGCTTGTAGCCAATAATTTCCCCATCATGAGGTTAACTTGAAATTTATTAGACTCATCGCTGGTACCAGCATGTTTGCAGCGGGACTATTCACTGTCGCGCTGCTGACAAGACCCGTTAGCAATACTCCGGTTCAATCCTCTAAGCCGTTGGCGTTTAATCAGTCAACGGTTGCTGAGCTAGCCCCCCCCGCTCTAACCACGCAATTAGCCGATAAAATTAACACGATGGTTGAGCAACCAATAATACCAGCCATCCAACCTGAACTCAGCAGACAATTACCCAGCTCATTAGTTGATTCTGCCCCCCCTGCGTTAGTTGTCGATAAATACGGAAATTTAGCAATCAACCGAAAAATAATGGATCTATTTGACTTTTATTTGTCGGCACTCGGCGAAGAAAAGCTAGAGATTATCGTTAACCGGATAAAGTACGAACTGCAGCAACAACTTATTAACCCAGCTTTAGAGCAAGGTTTGACTATTCTAAGTGGATATTTGCTGTACCTTAATGAAATTACACAATTTAAATATCAACACCAGCAACACAGCACTGGCGATTATTTGATTGAAAACGTCATTGACGCACGTTATGCGGTGCTTGCTGCACGCCGTAGCTTTCTAGCACAAGATGTAATATTGGCATTCTGGGATCAACAAGACCAATACGAAGACTACATGTTGAAACGAGCGCTTATCGGATCAAATATCAATTTATCCCCAGTAGAAAAACAACAAGCCATTGCTGAGCAAACAGCACAAGCACCGTCATGGTTAGTGGAACAACAGTATCGCGCAAATCAACTCAATGACTACCGCAGCCAATATAGTCAGCTGCAACAACAGGGAGCGACAGATCAACAGCTATCCGAAATTGCCTATCAGGAGTTTGAACCGGCGGCAGCCCAGCGTTTAAATGATTTAACCGAGCAACGCCAATTATGGCAGCAACGCTTGAACGACTATCGGATTGAATTACAATATATTATTTCTATATCTAGCGATACAGAACAGACACAACAACTCACTAACCTCTTGCGGCAGCAACATTTCTCAAACACTGAAGTTAAACGTGTCAGTGCGCTAGATACTCGCTATTTACAAAACAATGAACCATGAACCATGAGATAAAACCAAAGGCATCATCGATGCCATCAACAATCTGGGAGAAATTGACGCACAATTCCAACCCATAATTAGAGTTAAACTAAAACGTCGCTACAGACTTATCAGACCAATCCCTCAGCCTTTATAGCTGCGCGCCCTGTTGCGATAATTAGTCAGTATTAGACCCCATGATATGCATCGTACAGCGTCGCTGCAGTTGTTGTTGATATGTCGAGAAACTTTGATGCGCTTGACCGATGTGAATTTTGGACAGCTTCGAGTTAGCATTAACGTAATCAACGTGCGAATTCGCCCAATATCGAGTTAGCCTATTTATATCAAAATTGCGGCCGATCTCATCATTGAAGGTTGTATTGAGCACAAACTGGATGGCGTTGTATGAACCAACCTAGCCAAACCAGAAACTACACAAGAACATATTGCCGCCCAATCCCCTCCTTATCAGGGTGTATTATCTCAGGCAATGGCGCAATGAGTCGACTGCCGCTGCAACGTATTTCGACCAACGTTAATGCGCAAATCATGGAGCAACGGCTTAAGATTAACCGATCGGCAAAGACGTGCTGGTGAGCAAACCTTATTTAACCAAGAAGGCAATCAACAAGCGCGATCCCATTCACAATACAAGCCAGATATGCATCATTAACTGGCTTGTTTCTTCCTTACTTAATGAAATTTAACAATCCAAATAATGATATAGACTAATTCATCAAGTAACGTTTTTATGATTTCAATTTCCAGCCAGCAGTAAAAAATGTTGATACAAAGATGAAATCTGATAAATAACGACTAAAATTCAATGAAATTAACGATAAGTGAGTTCATATGAATATACTACGAAAATTTAGCATTCAACAACGCCTTGCGATTATGGTCGCCCTGATCATATTGGGATTAATTCTACAAAGTAGCAGTAACCTTTATAGTCAATATCAGTCACTTAATAGTCAACAATATGAAAAAGTTAAACAATTGGTTCAAAATAGTCACAGTATATTAAATCACTTTTATCAGTTGCAGTTACAAGGAAAGTTAACGGAGAAAGCAGCTAAAGAACAAGCATTTCTGGTTATTCAAGACGTCAGATATGACAAAACCAATTATTTTTGGATTCAAAACGATGAACCAAAAGTAATCATGCACCCAATTAAGCCTTCACTTAACGGCAAATCAGTGGCTAACGTAAAAGATCCTGATGGCGTAGCGATCTTTGTAGAAATGGCTAAAGTTGTCAGTGCCAAAGGTGAAGGCTTTGTACCTTACAAATGGCCAAAACCTGGTGCCGACGCTCCCGTTGATAAAATAGCGTTTGTTAAGGGTTTTAGCCCTTGGCAGTGGATAATTGGTTCGGGGATCTATATTGACAATGTCGATTTCATCTTCAAAGCACAACGTAATATGTTAATCATAGAAACCGTAATTTTTGCTTTATTTATTATTATTTTAAGTTACGTTATTGGTAAAAGTATTATTACTCCGACGCGGGCTGCAAGTGATTTAATGAAGGATATTGCCCAAGGAGACGGTGACCTAACAAAAACGCTTGACGCCAATGCCAATGACGAAGTCTCTCGGCTTTCATATTACTTTAATTTGTTTACTGAAAAAATGCGCAGCTCGCTAATCGAAGTTTCCCAAAACTCAGCAGAAGTAATGGCACAAGCAGATTTCTTATCTCAAACAAGTCAAACGAGCAATGACTTTATCCAGTTACAGCGCGACAATACGACCCAAGTAGCGACGGCCATGGAACAAATGACTTCAAATATTCGAGAAGTCAGTAGTAGTGCCGACGCCGCTAATCAGGCCGCGAATCAAGCATTGGTAAATACCACCGACGGCAAGGAAATAATTTCTGCGACTATCGAACAAATAGAATCCCTTTCAACTAATATTAACGAAGTAAGCCGAGTGATCAGTAACTTAGCAGCTGAAACTGATAATATAGGTGCGGTACTAGATGTCATCAGAGGCATTGCAGAGCAAACCAATTTGCTCGCGCTCAATGCAGCTATCGAAGCGGCAAGGGCTGGCGAACAAGGACGCGGCTTTGCGGTTGTCGCCGATGAAGTGAGAACATTAGCAAGCCGGACTGGCCAAAGTACCGATGAAATACAGCAAATGATTCTGCGCTTGCAGGCTGGCGCTCAAGAAGCGGTTGCTGCAGTAAATACCAGTAAAGGTATTTCTAATAGCACGGTTGAACAAGCTGCTAAAGCCGATATCTCGCTTAACGAAATAGACCGTTTAATTAGCGATATATCTGAAATGAGTAACCACATCGCACGTGCGACTGAACAACAAACCCAAGCTGCTGATGAAGTGAATTTGCGAATTAATGAATTAGCATCGATGACCGACGAGTCGGTCGAAAATACTGAAAACCTCGCAACCGCGAGCCAAGAGCTCAAGGGCAGCAGCAGTAAAATGTCTGCGGTGGTTGACCGTTTTAAACTATAAGCCATTTTTTGTTAAAAGAAAGTAACCATTGTTGAGGTTAACCAGTGAAACTGTCAGCGAGCTGTCATAGGTTATAAAGATAACGGTAATTAAGCAGCGAGCACACGCCAAGCGTGTTTTAAATATATGGACATAAGTCCAGAGATATTGGGGCGTGTAGAAAAAACTGTATTTTTCATGGACGAAAAATGAAACCAACATGGATGTTTTCACGGCGTGTTTTCGTAATACGTGCTATGGCTAGATTATAATGCGCTTGCAGTGGGCACGAGGGAATAGGGAGGAAAAAAAGGACGGCAGACCCAAACAGGAATGCCGCCAAAACTATCAAGTAACTTTGATACTACTGTTTATTCCACACCGTCGAAGGGATGTGTACTTCTCCTTTAAATAACATGCGGGCGGTTCTCATTAAACCCGCTGATTTCACGTCAAACCCTTGCTCAATCGACGATGATTCTAATACTAAATCTATTTTTCCCTTCGGGTGTTCAACCACAATATCTTGAATATCGTTCTTTGGTTGCTCAATGATATCTTGAGTTATGCTGCCTGGGATCATGCAGCTAACGCTGACACAGATAGCCCCAGTTACCGAATGGCTGGTATGACAATTTTGTGGCACAAAGTAACGCGAGGTAATAGTGCCGCCATGTTGCGGCGCTGACAGTAAACCCACCTTAGGAATGACCTTGCCGGTCGCATCGCCCAATCCCATCTTGAGAGAGGCTTGCAACCGAATTCGTTCTATTTTTGCTAATAACTGGTTGTCGGCGTCTAATTCTGCTTTTGATTCCCAGCCTGTTTTACCTAATGATGTCGCCGCAATTAATACCATTGGCATGGATGCATCAACACAGCTAACCTCTACGCCGTCAAAGGTATCTCGTGCTGAACCAGTCGGCAGTAAACTTGCAGTTTTTGAACCCGCAACATCAAGAAATTTCAGCAAGATCGGCGAACCTGAACCCGGCACTCCGTCAATAGTTGCATTACCATCATATTGAACAAAACCGTTAGGCGTTTGCACCACAACTTCTATTAAAGTATCGGTATTAACATTGCGAACCCGAACCGTTGTTTCGCCTTGGGTAGGCAGTACTAACCCTAACTCAATCGCTAATGGTGCAGCACCAGATAAAATATTGCCGCAAGAAGGACTAATGTCGACGGCTAAATCTTCGATCGCAACTTGAACAAACAAATAATCTATATCGGCATCAGAGTGAGCCGATTTTGAAATAATAGCGGCTTTACTGGTCAACGAGTTACCACCACCAATACCATTAACTTGCAATTGATCGCCCGCTCCCATCGCGGCAATTAATATTTCTTTTCTGCTTTGCCAATCTATTGGTAGATCATTGGCCAGAAAATAGGGACCACGAGAAGTACCACCACGCATAATAACGCAAGGGATTTTTGTTTGAATAGTCATAATTACCCAACTAATATATCAATATTTGTGTTAAAAAATCTCGATTGAATCTTTAGTTGGTACTTAAAACGGCAATGCCATCTAAGTCGGCATCATCAGAATCCTCTAACTGCACCTTGAAGTAATTACTAGGTTTAGTCACAGATAAATTACGATTATTACTGTTCGAAAATGGGGTCATTTTAGTCACCTTATTACTTCGCATTGCCGTTATTGAATTCCATTAAATTTCAACTGGACAACCCGCATATCCGGATCGAGTATTTTGAGCTCAGCACCAAACAGGTATATTTAAGATTTGTAGCCAATCAAGATAACCCGCCGGACATTCTGCTAAGTTCAGCGATGAATTTACAAGTAAAACTGGTTAATGACGGCCACGCTCAAGCTTATGAGTCGGCTGAAACAGCACTATTACCAACCTGGGCAAAATGGCGTAATGAGGTCTTTGGTTTTACCTATGAGTCGGCCGTTATAGTGTTTAATCGCAAGTTTTTGGGGCACGAGCCAGCGCCGAGCAGCCGCAATGAGTTACTAGATCTCATTCGGCGACGCAGCAATGAAATACGCTCAAGAATTGGTCTGTATGATATATCACAAGTCGGCATCGGATATTTATTGTGGGCTCATGATCGCGAGCAAACGTCGAGTTATGGCCGAATGCTCGAATCATTTGGTTATCATGACGCGCGGCTATTCTTGCGTAGTGCTGATATTTTAAAATCCATAGCCCGTGGCGAAGTGGTGATTGGTTATAATATACTAGGGTCGTACGCACGAAGCTGGGCGGCGCAACATCCCGACATTGTGGTGGTACAGCCGAAAGATTATACCTCGGTGATTATGCGTAGTGCAGTAATTCCAAAACAAGCTAAAAACAGTGCAGGGGCCAAAAAGTTTCTCGACTACATCCTCTCGATAAAAGGCCAAACCGTGCTCGCCAGAAAAACCAGTTTTGAACCAATCAATAATCAAGTACGAATTAACGAAAAAGACTTACTGGCGATATCACAAGGGCAACTACGCCCTATTCCACTTGGCATTCAAATTTTGGTGATTGACGACCAAATGAAGCGCCAAATTATCCTATCCGAATGGGAAAACGCCCTGTTTGAATACGAGTAACTAGCATTTTAATCAGGGACAGCCAGCATTTTAATCAGGGACAGCCATAACTAAGTCTTTGATATAAACAGTTTCAAGATGCTATCAAACGCTCAAAAGTAGCTCACATTAACCAAGGACAAATACGGCCGAACGGATTGGTTAAGAATTTTATCGACATAAGTTGATTGATTAGAGTTTTGTTGGAATTTGGATGTACTGATGCCTGAGGTTATCTCATCTTGTTGGCTTAATCGTTGTAATGATATCGATACTCGATTGGTTAGCTCGGGTGTTTACACCAGCTTCTACCGTGGTGATGTGCAAAGTCACGTAAATGTTCGGTGGTACCTGCAAAACTGCCATATTGACGCCTAAAATGTTTGACGGCTATTAGCCAGTCATCTTCATCAATACCTAGGGTTGTTAGTATTTTAGGCTCCTCTGAGTCGATATAGCTCGCTTTGTTAGGGTCAACATGGCGGCCACTCCAATCAACCAATTCAAAATAATCGCGACAACTAAATGGAATGGCTTTGCTATTATCAGTGCCTGCAAACGGCAGCAAGGTCTTTGGTTGCTCGCTTACAGAGATACCATTATTATTCTTGGTTATCTGTTTTTGGTGGGATTTATATTGGGCAATACGCTTTTGAATCGAGGTGAAATTACTTTCAGATAAGTTGGGGGCGATGCCGGCTCTAATAGGGTTTAAATCAACATAAGCCATGCAGCTAAGCAATGCGATATCATCAAGTAGCGCTTGCGATTTAAAGCGGCCCTCCCAAAAACGGCCAGTGCACTTATCTTCTTTATTTGCTTGTCGCGCAATGTGTTCATTGAGGCATTTCATGTACCAAGATATGTCGTAAAGCCTTGCTCGCCAAAGCGCAACTAACTTCTCGACGGCCTCCAAGTGACTTGGACTAATTGTTTCCTCAGTTAAATAGCGATCAACTAACAAATGGCCATTAAACAAACGGTACCAACGTTCTATTACCTCATCCATTGTCCATCTGTCAGCTGCAACCTTATCGACCTGAAGTACCAGATGATAGTGGTTACTCATCACAGTATAAGCGGCAATATTGATTGAAAAGATATCAGATAATTTGCTAAAGCGCTCAACTAGCCACTGCCTGCGATGGTCAAAGTTTTTACCGCTAACCTTATCATCACCACATAAATAACTGCGGCGTACACAGCGGTTGATAACGTGATAAAAACTGGTGGCTGTTAAATCAATTTGAGAATGTCTTGCGCGGGTCATGGCTCACCTCAACTAGTAGAATGTAGCACTGGAGAGTATAGGCCATGACAATGAAAAGGCCCCTAATATAGTTAGACTGCCTTTAAATCAATTACATAGTTATGTGTGTCCCAATAATTAATAATTCACTTAAATGTTCTTTATAACGTTTAATATCACTATCAATGCTTGGGTTTTTAATAACATCATTACTCATGAATGTTGCCAGTGGTGTCATCCCTAAAAATTGATGCGCTTTATGCATTGCGACATAAACGCCATCAACTCCTACTCCGTCGAAGAACTGAGTTGGGTCGGTAAATGATTCCGCAGGGGCGTTCCAAGTAACTGACAGCATGTATTCTTTACCCTGTAATAAACCACCAGAGCCATATTTATGTTCACAATTGTCACGCGAGCGCCCATCACTTTGGTATAAACGGCCATGCCCAATGGTGAAAACTTCATCAATGTATTTTTTAACGGTCCATGGCGCTCCCATCCACCAAGCAGGTGTTTGTTGAATGATGACATCAGCCCACACCCACTTGTCTATTTCAGCGTCAACATCGTAACCTTCATCAATAACAGTTACTTGAACCTCATGGCCTAAGCTCAGTAAATGTTGCTGGGCAACATTTGTCATCGTGTCATTAAGCTGACCTTTTGAATGACCAAAACTTTTGCCGCCGTTTAAAATTAATATCTTTTTCATGACTCTCTGCCTTGTTGCAATTAAATTGATTGATCCCAAACAGGTGCCAGACCTTCCGGGTTTACTTCTCGAGCGTTCGCATCTAGCCTGTCAATTTTCATTAACTGCTGGTCGCTTAACGTGATGAACTGGGCTTGTAAGTTACTGGCTAAGTTTGCTCTTTTGGTTGAAGATGGGATCACGGCATAACCTTTAGCAAGTGCCCAAGCTAAAATAACTTGAGCTGGCGTTTGCTGGTTAGTTTCAGCTATGACTTGTATAACTGGCTCTTGCAATGCTTTGCCATAGGCAAGTGTCATATAAGAGGTCACTTTAATACCTTGCTCAGCCATAAATTCTACTAATTGACGGTTTTGCAAATAAGGACTTAATTCAATTTGATTCGTTTCAATGTTTTCAGCGCCCACAACAGCGATTGCTTGTTTTAATAGGTCAATATTAAAATTAGAAACCCCTATTTTTTTAGTCAGGCCTAAGGTCTTTGCTTCAAGTAATGCTGTCATATATTCTTCAAGTTGAATCGGACTAGAAGGAGCTGGCCAGTGAATTAATGTCAAATCAACAGCATCAACATTTAGTTTTTTTAAGCTGTCTTTTAAACTTGGAATTAACGCTTCTTTTGATAAGTTATCAACCCAAATTTTGGTGGTTAAATAAATATCATCACCAGCAACAGCGCTATTTTTAATCGCAATTCCTACTTCTTTTTCATTATCGTATGCTTGCGCTGTATCTATCGCTCGATAGCCTAATTCTAGTGCGTTCGTCACAGAGTGAATAACCGTGTCACCCTGTAATCTAAAAGTACCTAAGCCAAATGCTGGAACTGTCATAATCTATTTTCCTAAACTTTATCTATAAATGTGTCGATTGATTTGACAGGATTATAGAGAAAGCTATGATTGACAAAAAGTCACTAAAGATCAAAATACATTTGCACAAGGATCAACAATAAAAGTCACGATTAACGAACTTTATACGTTCATAAACATTGTCGATAAAGGCACCATAAGTCTGGCCTCAGAAGAGTTAGAAATCACCGTATCAGCAGCTAGCCGCTCATTATCAAGATTAGAAAAAAAATTAAACACCACGTTATTTAGGCGCAATACCCGGCGTTTAGAGCTGACTGAAGAAGGGGAAAAGTATTTGTCGCGAGTGCGTAATATTTTATACGATCTTGAAGAAGCTGAAGATATGCTATTACAGCGTAAAGATATACCATCGGGTAAACTCCGCATTAATGCGGCAACCCCATTTATGCTTAATGTTATTGTGCCAATAATCGATAAATACAGTAAAACCTATCCTCATGTCGACATCGAGTTAGTGAACAATGAAAACTGAATCGATTTATTAGAACAGCGAACAGATATTGCAATTCGGGTCGGACAATTAAAAGATTCGTCATTAAGTGCAACACCGCTTGGCTTGACTAAAATTCGTATTGTCGCCAGCCCTGATTATTTAAAAAAATACGGCACTCCCAAAAAAGTTGAAGATTTAAATGACCATTATTTATTAGGCTTTAGTGGCTTCGAAAGCTTAAACGATTGGCCTATTTACGATCAATTTAACAACTTGCTCCATATTCAACCCAATATAAAAGCAGACAGTGGTGAAACATTAAGGCAGCTTGCTTTATGCGATTCGGGTATTGTTTGTTTATCAGATTTTGTCATTAGTAAAGACTTACAAGCGGGTCGTTTGGTTCAGCTATTTGTCAACGCGACATTAAACATTGAAAAACCAATTAACATTGTTTATTACCGCAATAGAGAGTTATCAAAAAGAGTAAGCTCATTTATAGAGTTTATGAAACTAGAAATGAAATCATAAGAGAAACAGGAAGTGAAATTGTAACTTATCGACCACAGCGGCGGCGATGACTGGCAAACACTCATCGCCCAACTCTTTAGCCTTGCTTTTTCACCAGCGCATCTAACCAATCCATAAAAAGCTGAACCCGTTTTGGCACCTGTCTTCTTGAGGGATAGAGCATTGACACCGGCATGCTCTGATATACATAGTCATCTAGCACACTCACCAGTTCGCCCGCTAAAATCGCTTTATCTACACTTATTTTTGGCACTTGGATGATCCCTAAACCCGCCTCACAGGCAGCAAGGTAAGCTTCGGTGGTATTAACAGAAACAGAACTTGCCATGGCGACTTGCTGCGGATTGCGATGCTGATCTTGATAGTCAAACGTCGCCTGTCTGCTGCCAAGCGTGGCGTTGTAGTCGATCAATAGGTGATGTTGTAAATCATCTAGCTTTTGTGGCATACCATACTTTTTAATATAGCTGGGGCTGACACAATTTAACATGCTAAATTGGGTCAGTTTACGACATATCAACGCGCTGTCATTAAGCTCTCCCACTCTAACCACAAAATCAACTTGCTGCTTAATTAAGTCAACTTGATAGTCATTACTGCTTAGCTTTAACGTAACGTTTGGATATGTTTGTCGCCATTGCTCTAGGTGAGGCAAAACAAAATTACACAAAAAACGTCCGGGCATGTCCACTTTTATACTGCCCTTTATTTCATCGCCACCTTGTTGAAACTGGCTTTCGAGCGAATCTAAGTCGTGCAAAATAGCCCTGCATTTTGGTAAAAACTGTTCACCGTCGTCAGTCAATGTGACACGGCGAGTACTGCGCTGAAACAAGCGCGTTCCTAAGCTTTTTTCCAGTAGCTGAACCGACTGTGACACGGCTGATTTTGGCAAACCTAATTGCTCGGCGCTTTTGGTAAAACTACCGGTTTGCGCCACCACTAAAAAACGCTGCATCGCCTCAAATTTATTCATTAGGTCTTTATTTACCACTCATTGTTCATAAAACATGAACAAACCTAACACTTTCACAGTGTTTATCAACAGTAATACTTTATCTAAACTAGCCTCCATTCACCAACTACAGGAAGATAAAATGACAAAGTTAGTTCTCATTACCGGCGGCAGCCGAGGTTTAGGTAAAAACACAGCGCTGACATTAGCCGAAAAAGGCCTCGATGTAATTATCACCTATCAATCAAATTTTGATGCGGCTGAGCAAGTGATTAAACAAATCCAGCAAATGGGGCGCAAAGCATTTGCACTGCACCTGGACCTTAGCTGCCACACTAGCTTCGCACAATTTAACCAAGATTTAGTCGCATTGCTCGACACCGAGTTTGCACGGACTAATTTTGACTATCTGCTAAACAACGCTGGCATGGGTATCCATGCATCGTTTGAGCAGACCAGTGAAGCGCAGTTTGACGCATTAATGAATGTGCATGTAAAAGGGACTTTCTTTCTGACGCAGCAATTGCTACCGCTGATAAAAAACGGTGGCAGCATTGTCAATATATCGACCGGATTGACCCGTTTTAGTTTACCAGGGTATTGCGCATACGCCATGATGAAAGGTGCATTAGAAGTGATGACACGTTATTTAGCGCAAGAGCTAGGACCGCGCCAAATTCGGGTAAATACCTTGGCACCCGGCGCAATAGAAACCGACTTTGGCGGGGGCGCGGTACGTGACAATCCTGATCTAAATGCGCTGATTGCCAGTAAAACAGCGCTCGGCCGAGCTGGCCTACCCGATGATATCGGCCGCGCCATCAGTCTATTACTGTCCGAAGATGCCACTTGGATAACCGCACAACGCATTGAAGCCTCAGGCGGGATGTTCGTATAAGTCGTTGATTTTTCAAACCCAGTAAATAAGTTAATTTAGATACTTTTTATCTTATTGGTTGTGTCACCGCTTATTTAGGCACAACTAATATTAAAGCACTGCGGACTCTACAGCGAGATCGACACCATGCATGCCCCTAACTCCATCACGGTTATAACAAGCTCATTAATTAAGAGATCATCGATGCTTGCTAAAACCTATTTAGTCGTGCGTTGCTCTCATTGCTAATCGCTACAAATTGTAAAACTAGCCGCTTAGATTTATAAACTTTAACTATACTTCCTACCGCAGAGGCTTATTTCGACTTAAACCAAGCGCTTAATCAATGAGGACGTTGTTATGTCTATCACCTACATTCAAAAAGCACTACTAAAATTAGGATTTGATCCTGGCCCAATTGATGGCATTAGAGGCCGACTAACCATTCAAGCAATTAAAGTATTTCAAGCAACCTGTGGCTTAACGCCCGACGGCTTAGTTGGCCCGCAAACTAGCGCGATTTTATTTGACCACAGCGCGCCGATGAAGCGTAAACCTTTTGCCATTCCCGTTACTATTCCTTGGTTAGAAACTGCCTATGATTTGATCGGCACTCAAGAGCACCCAGGTGCAGGCTCGAACGAGGCGATTATTGGCTGGGCCGAAAGTTTAGACATTATCGCTTACAACGACGATGATATTCCGTGGTGCGGTCTGTTTGTTGCCCATTGTATTGGTTGCCAAATGCCAGAAGAACCCCTGCCAACCAATCCATTAGGCGCCCGCAGATGGCACAAGTTTGGTCGCGAAGTATCACCTAGGTTGGGTGCGGTAATGGTATTTTGGCGCGGCAGCCCCAATGGTTGGAAAGGCCATGTAGGGTTTTATTGGGCGCAAGATAACGACGCTTATCATATTATTGGTGGTAATCAGGCAAACTCGGTCAGTGTCACCCGCATTGCTAAAACGCGTTTACTGTCAGCGCGATGGCCACAAGGTGGGTTGTCCAGCGACAACATCACCAGACTCGCCGCTAATAACGGCCGATTACTCTCGTCTAATGAAGCGTAATTCCACTCTAATCAGCGTGGGAAATCGTATTTTAATCTTCGTTGTCAATGTGACAACGACACTACTTTAGATGAGAGTCGTCGACACGAACAGCGAAGACCTAGTAACTCTGACCACTGGATTTTCTGGTCAATTGCCCCCCTAATCAAGCACCCCGGTCACGATAACGGCTCTCTTCTGCTCTTAGGTAAATACTCGAACACTAAAAGCAACGTTAATAGGAACAATTACGATTTGCAAATTCTTTAGTGTTCGGTTAGATTATGCCCTTAAATAGCCGCAACACAATCTTTTAATTTGATTAACATGTAAGGTCTACCACTGTGAAACTTAACAAACTTATCTCAGCAATGGCATTAGCCACTGTAACTACTCTTTCTGCGCATGCGAGCACAGCACCAGTTTATGCTGACTTCCCTATCACGGTAAAAAATTACCAGGGTGATAAAGAATCATCAGTTTCATACGGTGGCCAAATGGCTCGCCACGTTTTACATAACTCACTAAAGAAACTAGCAGCGCAAGGTAATGGCACAGCTAACCCAGAGTTACTGGCTAAACTGCAGTCTTATTTTGCTAACAAAGATAAAAACCGCGCAATCATTGCGCCAGCCAGCAAAGAAGGTTTTGCCGTTGCTGAAACAGTGGTTGATCAGCTTTCTAAAGGTAAGAACCTAGCGGGTAAAGCATACAAAGGTGTCGTAACAGGCTGGCCTGGTAACCTAACGGCTGCTGAAGTACTTGCCTTTATGGTCGAAAAAGCCTCTGCTGCTGACGCCGGTTTCGACATCGTAAACGGTATGGATTACCCACAATTAATTTCTAAGTTCACGATGGGCGCGGTTTTCTACAACCAAGCTGTTGATAGCTACCTAGACGAAAAATTAGCCGCTGACGTTAAGCCAAACGACAAGCCATACAAAAAAGGCGCCCCTTATACGGGTAAAGAACACGTTTGGGATGAAGCCTTTGGTTACTTCGGCGCACCTGCTCACGCGTTAACGTTAGATGCCAAAACGGTATACGGCATTGCCAAAGGCAAAAAAGAAGCGTTTGCTGCTGGTGACTACAACAAAAATGGTAAAATTGACCTTGGCACTGAAATGCTTTACTCGCACGCTTATTACGCGGCTAGTTTTGACAAAGGTGGCAAAACTAATTACCTCAACACTATCACTAAGGCTTTCATCGATGGTCGTCAGTTAATTACCGACGCTAAAGGCGAAAAACTTAGCGATAAGCAACGCGCTAAATTAGTTAGCTACGCTGATATCATCAAAGCAAACTGGGAACTCGTTATCGCAGAAGCGGCCTTTAAATATGCCGGTGTTGCTTACGAACTGAGTTCACAAATTCAAACAGCGGTCGATAACAACGAAGACGTAGCTAAATTATACAAAGATTACATTCATGTTTGGGGCGAGCTAAAAGGCTTCTCTATGTCACTGCAAACTGGCGGTAAAGATCTGGGTGAACTTGCTGTTCGCCTGAACCGTTTAATTGGTTTTAGCCCAGTATTATTAGGCAACACTCAAGTCGTTGGCATTGATGGCAAAGGTAACTACCAGCAAGCTAGCTCTATTACGCTAAGCCAATACGGCTTGCACATGCTAAAAGTTCAGCATGTATTAGCTGATAACTATGCACTTAAAGCACGTAGCCATGACCAGCTAGACAACTTATCGGCATTAGCCGCTAAATTAGGCGCTGGTAACCACACCGAAAACGATTAATTGATTAGCGTTAAGGTAATCGTTTTATGGCTAACGTAATCTTGGGTTAGCTCTTCGAGCTAGTTTGATTGTTGAAACTAGCTCTGCTTTCTTTTTCCACCAAGAAAGACTTATTATGAACAGTTTTTTCAGCGAGTACTGGAGCGACCTAAGCCAGCTTTTCGCTAACTCACAACAACGACTATTTTACGGCTATCTGCTTTGCGCTTTAGTGATTGCCTTTGTCTGGTTGGCCAAAACAACGGGCCTAAACCTGAGATCTAACCTTATTAGCGCGCTCGGTTTAACACAGTGGCGCTCGCGCTCAGCTTTTGCCGATTACAAAATTATCATCATCAACAAAGCGATATTCTTACTTATCGTACCGCTCTTAATTACTAAATTAACTATTGCCACTGCGATGTTCGAGCTAATGCACCAAGCATTTAGCCAACGAACCGATTTAAGTAACGACATCCCTCGCGGGGCAATCATTGCCGCATTTACCTTGTTTATCTTTGTGCTAGACGATTTCGCGCGTTTTTATTTACATAAACTAATGCATCAAATCCCTTGGTTATGGCAGTTTCACAAAACCCACCACAGTGCGACATCCTTAACGCCTTTAACTGTGCTGCGCACTCATCCAGTAGAAGGGTTACTATTCGCCGTAAGAAGTGCGGTGGTGCAAGGGTTAAGTATTGCGGTGTTTATCTTCTTTTTTGCCGACAAGGTCGACCTGTATACAGTGCTTAAAGTTAATGTATTGGTATTTGCCTTTAATATCGCGGGCTCAAATTTGCGTCACAGTCATATTGCGATTAATTATTGGCGCTGGCTCGAAAACATATTAATTTCACCGGCGCAGCACCAAATACACCACTCGGTCGAACCCAGACATTTCAACAAAAACTATGGCTCAACCATAGCACTGTGGGATAAGTTAGCTAACAGCCACTGTTATTCCGAGCCACAACACCCACTTAACTTTGGTCTAAGTAAAAAGCAGTGTGCTGGCGAGCATAGTCTCTACAATTTGTATTTAGCACCCTTTTTATATATTTTTATTTCATCCAAAAAATGGTTTATCAAAAATTTAAAACCAAATGTACTTAATAAAACGGTGCACCGCGTGGAGCAAGCGCGGTGCACAACGTCCGATAAGAACCAGCTTTAACACATTTTAATTTAGCCTTTAAACGAGATCATTATGATTACATCTTTAAACAAGACCCTAATTGCACTAGCAACAGCTGCGACTGTGCTTTCTTCAAATGTAGTACTGGCCTCTACTGAAGTTAATGTTTACTCAGCCAGAAAAGAAGCCCTTATTAAACCACTGCTTGATCGCTTTGAAAAAAGCACAGGCATTACAGTTAATCTAATCACCGGTAAAGCCGATGCATTATTACAGCGCTTAAAAATTGAAGGCAAAGCCAGCCCAGCCGATATTTTTATTACCGTTGATGCAGGGCGTTTGCAAAGAGCCAAGCTAGCAGGCGTGCTGCAACCGATTTCAAGTGAAATATTAAATACCAACATTCCAGAAAATTTACGCGATAGCGACAATTTATGGTTTGGTTTGTCTCAACGTGCCCGCACTATTTTCTACTCGAAAGCTAACGTCAAACCAGAGCAGTTATCGAGCTATGAAGACTTAGCTGACAGTAAGTGGCAAGGTAAAATCTGCCTGCGCAGCTCTAACAATATTTATAACCAATCGTTAGTTGCTTCAATGATTGAAAACATTGGCAGCGAAAAAACCCAAACGTGGGCTAATAAACTGGTCGCTAACATTGCACGGCCACCATCAGGCGGCGACACAGATCAACTTAAAGCCGTTGCCGCTGGCGTTTGTGATATTACGCTGTCAAATACCTATTATTTTGGCCGCATTATGAATAGTGACAAAGCCAGTGATAAAGCCATTGTCGAACAGGTTGGATTATTCTGGCCCAATCAACAAGGCCGTGGTGTTCACATGAATGTTAGTGGCGCTGGTGTGACTAAGTTCTCACGTAATAAAGACAATGCAATCAAGTTAATTGAGTTTATGTCATCGCCAGAATCACAGGCTTGGTACGCTGCGGTAAACAGTGAGTTCCCAACCTTAAAAAGTGCTAAAATTTCTGACTCACTAAAGAGTTGGGGCACCTTTAAAGCCGATCCTATTGCGCTCAACAAACTTGGCGAAAATAACCGCGCTGCGGTAGAACTAATGGATCGAGCTGGCTGGAAGTAACAAGCATTAGCTCCGCCGGCATACCCAAAGCGATTGCAGGTGCCTAAACGGGTGGTAATCTCACGATTATCACCCGCATACCTCACTAATTCCCTTAGATAAAATACCCGACTTAGCTGATTGTTACCCCGGCTCTATGCTAAACTTAGCCTCTTTTATTTTTGATCGCCACGAGCTTACATGAAGGCTAACCCAATAAATTACAAAGCGTTTAACTGGCTTAGCAGCAGTGCTCTGTTAATTGCTCTGCTTTTGTCACTGCCGATTTTTGTTGTTTTAAGTTCAGTTTTTGGCGGTTTTGGTCCCACTTGGTCACATTTAGCCGCCACGGTTTTACCTGATTATGTCGTAAATTCTTCTCTGTTATTAATAGGCGTGGCGCTGGGCACTTTATTAATTGGCGTGCCCACGGCTTGGTTTACAAGCGTTTGCGAGTTTAAAGGCAAAAACCTCTTAAGCTGGGCCTTGCTATTACCACTGGCGATGCCCGCTTATATTGTTGCCTATACCTACACCGGCTTACTCGATTTCGCAGGCCCAGTGCAAAGTACCATTAGGGAACTGACCGGATTACGTTATGGCCAATATTGGTTTTTTGAAATTCGCTCATTGGGCGGCGCCGTCGCGATGTTAACCTTAGTATTGTATCCTTATGTTTACCTGCTAGCCCGAGCCGCATTTTTAGAGCAACCGAGCAACTCGCTCGAAGTTTGTCGCACCTTAGGCTACAGCCGCTTTCAGGCCTTTTTTCATTTATCACTGCCCATGGCGCGCCCCGCTATTATTGCCGGTTTAACCTTGGCGTTAATGGAGACTCTGGCCGATTATGGCACGGTGCAATTTTTTGGCGTTAGCACCTTTACCACGGGAATTTTCAGGACCTTTTACGGGCTGGGCGACCCAGCAGCCGCCGCGCAATTAGCCTCGCTACTCCTTACCTTTGTCGCATTTTTAATTATCTTAGAGCGCTATTCAAGACGCCAAAACCGCTACCACAACAACAGTGAGCAACGCCCGCCCAGTTCACTAATACAACTATCGAAAAAACACTCCGTTTACGTTTGGCTAGCCTGCCTAACTCCTATTACGTTTGGATTTTTGATTCCGGCAACCGTGCTGGCATACTGGTCGTTAACTGAGGCGGCTTTTGAACTGGCAGCTTTTGCTTCGCTGGCGTGGAATTCATTTTATTTGGCGTTGAGCGCGGCGCTAATCGCGGTAGTATTATCTCTGATCCTTGCTTATGCCAAACGCTTAAAAAGCAGCCCAGCTGTTGTGAGTGCCGTTACTGTCGCTGGTTTGGGTTATGCCCTGCCCGGCACTATTATTGCCATTGGCATTCTAATTCCGCTCGCTTGGTTAGATCACCAAATCATCGACTTGTTTGATTCTCTTTTTAACATCGAACTAGGCTTAATGTTGTCTGGCACCTTGTTTGCGCTGCTTTTTGCGTACACGGTAAGATTTTTAGCGGTGTCTTTAGGCGCAGTACAAAGCGGGCTCGATAAAATAAAACCTAATCTGGATAATGCTGCCCGATCATTGGGTTATAACAACACCGGTGTCTTACACAATATCCACGTCCCGTTAATGCATAGCTCACTGCTCACGGCACTGTTAATTGTCTTTGTCGATGTATTAAAAGAACTGCCAGCGACCTTAATTTTGCGGCCTTTTAACTTCAATACCTTAGCAGTACATGCCTTTGAACTGGCCTCAGATGAAAGACTGATTGACGCGGCCCCGGCATCCCTTATGATAGTGGCTGTCGGCCTAATACCGGTCATATTATTAAGCCGTTCAATATCCCAAAAAAGAGAACAAAATTAACCATGAACTTAGCCAAACAACTCACACCACCGCTACTTGAATTAAAAAACATCAGTGTTGGTTATGGTAAAAAAATCATTGTTAAAGACGTTTCTTTAAACATTGCACCCGGTGAAATCGGCTGTTTACTCGGCCCTAGTGGCTGTGGTAAATCAACTTTATTGCGCGCAATCGCTGGCTTTGAACCAGTGCTTGCGGGAACAATAGCGCTGTTTAAACAGGTTATTTCTAAAACTAACAATACTTTAGCCCCAGAACATCGCAACATAGGCATGGTATTTCAAGACATTTCACTGTTTCCGCATTTAAGCATTGAAGACAATATCTGCTTTGGTATAAAGCACCTAAGCCGGCAGCAGCGCCAGACCAGAGTTAAACAATTACTGGAATTAGTCGAGCTAAGTGACAGCGCCAAAAGTTATCCTCACCAGCTTTCTGGTGGTCAGCAGCAACGTATTGCACTTGCCAGAGCGCTCGCGCCCAAACCAAAGCTTATTTTATTAGATGAACCCTTTTCTGGGTTAGACGCTAAGCTTCGCGAAACCTTAGTGCCGCAAGTAAAGGCGATTTTAAAACAAGAAAAAGTCAGTGCCCTGATTGTTAGCCATGATCAAGCTGAAGCTTTTGCCATTGCCGACAAAATTGCGGTGATGCACCAAGGTGAAATTCATCAATGGGACGACGCGTACAACAGTTATCATCACCCGGCAACTAAGTTTGTCGCAAACTTTATCGGTACCAGTAAATTTATTCCCGCGACCACGGTTTGCGAACACTGCATCGAGACAAGTCTTGGCCGTATTGAGTCAAAAGAACCTCATGGTTTTATTGCCGGGACCAGGGTAGATTTATTAGTGCGGATCGACGATGTTACTCACGACAGCAGCGCCAATTACTGCGGCACTGTGACGAAGAAAGACTTTCACGGTTCGAGCTACACCTACGAATTAATCTTGTCTGACGGCGTGACTATTTTGTGTAGCGTCCCCGCTAAGTATGATATGAAACATACTATCGGCGATGAATTGCAATTGAAGTTAAACATTGAAAATTTGGTCTTATTTGAGCGCTGAAAACGAAAAAGTAAACGGGGCAGTAGCTGCCCTGTCATGACTCTTGCTAATAGCGAGAGCGAGTTCGCAGTGATACTCGGTCAACGACCCAATCAGGTTTACGTACCCGTCGATATAACTTTTTGATCATGCCATTTAACACTAAACGATCAAACAGCGGGATTATCTGGCTCATCCTGTATCGTCGCTGTAATCTATTGAGCTGCTTGTAAATTTTTAATTCTCCTTGCTCTTTAGCCAACACCATCGCGTCGTCAAGAAAGGCTAACCCACTTTCGTCGACCGGTTTCAATCCTCGCAATAGGGCCATATTGTCAAGCTTAGGCAGTCTTTTACTGCTAGCGCCAAGTAAACGCAGTGCCAACATAGTACGAACACACTTAGAACATTTACCGCAATTGTTGATCGAGTCATGCCAGCAAACCTGTAATTGATCCAACAACATTTGGTCAGCGCATAAGTCACGCATTTTCTCACTGCGACGAAAACCAGCGGCATCATGAACAATGCTATTAGACCCAGTGCTCCACATCGGATCCATCAGCGGATGCGATCCCCAAGGGAATAACTCGTCATAAGTATGGGTGGACGGAATGAGTACCCGCTCAAATTTAAGCATTGGTGCAATGGTTGCCAAGCAAGGTCCGTGGCTAAAGCACCAATCAATCCGACGTTCGGACGAAAAAATTCGTGCGTTGGTTTGGATAACGATCAGCTTTTTACCAATATCTGCGGCAAACTGCTGTTGCACGGCTGTTCGCTGTGCCCAATCGCACTCTGAGCGATTACCGTCAAAACCTAAAATAAAAAACAGCGTATCAATGTCTTCAAAATGTCTAAAAAGAGTATGTGAGCTATCTACTCCAGCTGAATAAAAACTGCCGACACTGCCAGCATTGGCCTGTTCTTCGGCTAACTCGGCACTAATTTTTATAATCGACAAATCGTTATTCCAGCATCGATATACCGCCTGTATTTCGTCAAGTCGTTCCAACAGCGCTGGTGATAAAGGCAAGCCTGGCTCAACGTGTAAAGGCACCCCTCGAGCCATAGCTTCGAATAATCCAGCCGCAATAAATGGCTCTGCGCGCAGAGACACCTCGACACCTGCCGGTACCCTAAACCAAATACGGTAGCCGTCAACCTCAGCACTGAGCTCTGTTAAGCCATCACGTTCAATACATTTTGCATCCCGGATTATTACTCGATCGTCCATAATTTTGTACCTTCACCTAGCAAAGTTTAGAATATTGAGTATAGGACAAAAAACGCTAGTGCCAGTGAAGTTAACAAATAATCAAGGGTCACAATCAAGGGGTCAG
>Ga0209291_1000483_pt1 | contig 38262 bp, 36 predicted proteins | sample GOMGulsemesocosm_FD_184633 | JGI IMG/M metagenome (GOLD analysis project Ga0209291, IMG submission 184633) | Methane-oxidizing microbial communities from mesocosms in the Gulf of Mexico - GOM9B Gulf of Mexico (SPAdes) (version 2) | ecosystem: Environmental > Aquatic > Marine > Cold seeps...
CATTTTTCGGTGCAATACATCCTTGGCCTTCACTTTAAAAATATCGCATGCACTGCGGTTGATTGAACGTAAATAACCATTCGCATCAATACTCACAACACCTTCTTTGATAGTACTAAGCGTTACTTCTAGCTCCATATATAAGCGACCGAACTCTTCGGGCTCAAAGCCAAATATCGCATTCTGAAATTTCTTTGCCGTAAAATTAGAAATTAATGCATTAGTAAGTACAACCAACACGACCATAAAAAGAAGGAATACGAGGAAGTGCTTGGCTTTATTTTCAATACTTGTGACTAAATAGCCAACAGAGACAACACCTATAATTTCTCCATTGTAAGCCAATATGGGTGTTTTACCGCGTACTGATTTACCTAATGAGCCTTCGGCCAGCGAAATATAAGATAAACCTTGTTTTAAGGCTTTATCATTATCTTCCCCCTGCATTTTATGACCAAGACGATTAGCGACAGGATGAGCATAACGTAAACTGTTTTTATCACCGATCACAATAAACGTAGCATTAATGGATGAGCGTAACAATTCGACTTTTTCTCTGATTAGTTCTGGATTTTTCGCCTCAATAGCTTCAATCACAGAAGGCGATGCAGCTAAAAACTTAGCAATACCGAGTGCTTTTTCTCCACTTTCCTGCTCTTCCCAATGCTTTAAATAAGCAAAGCCTGCAATCGATAAAATCAATAACTTAACAACACCAGACAAGGTCATAACCAGTAATAAGCGATGCCTAAAAGTCAGCTTCTGCCAATTAAACAATACGTTACTTTTCGTTAATGCAATCATACAAGCAAAGCCGATGGTAAAAAGAATACAATTATAACATTGATCCGTATTTATATACTCGAAATTGGAGTAAACCACTCGTTCACGAAAAAAATAATTAACATTACGGTAACCTTAGTTTTCTTTCAACTGCGTATAAACGACTAATACCTAAATAAAGGAAATGCTAACTAAATTAAGCGTATTTACACTACTTTAACGTTTTAGCCACAATTAGTAATCAATTTGAGGTATCATGATAGTATAGACAATAGTGCATAAAAAATGCCTATTAAATACTAAAGTTAAGGATAAATAAGTAATGAATAAAAGAAACACTCAAGTCGTAAATGAAGAAGTCTCATTTGATGTACAAGATGAATTAGTTTCTACCACGGATACCCGAGGTGTCATTACTTATGCTAATCCCACCTTTTGCCAAGTCGCTGGTTTTGAACTCGATGAATTAGTCGGTCAAAACCACAACGTTGTTCGTCATCCTGATATGCCAGCCGCTGCATTCAAAGATCTTTGGACAAATTTACAAGCCGGAAAACCTTGGCGTGGCGCAGTTAAAAACCGCTGCAAAGATGGTCGCTATTATTGGGTTGATGCCTTTGTAACACCAATTCACGAGCAAGGTAAATTAGTTGGTTATCAGTCTGTACGTAAAAAACTAGCGCACAAAGATAAGCTTACCGCCGAACACACTTACAAAAAAATTAATAACGGAAAAAGTTTATTCCAGTGGTATCAGCGTCCACGCTTAAAACCCTTGGCTTTCTTCATTATCAGTACATTGATCGTGTACATCAGTCAAAATATGCCTTACTTCAGTATTTTATTACCACTGCTACCCTTTATTATTTTCTATAATGAATTGATTACAGTGCCACGCTATTTTACTTCTTTGAAACAAAATTATGACAGTGTTTCTCGCTATATATTCTCAGGGTTAAAACCACAGGGTGTGGTTGATTTCCAATTAAAAATGGAAGAAGGTAAGATTCAAACTATTTTAGGTCGTATTGTTGATAGTAGTCGATCACTTGAAACGGGAGCTGATAACCTAACCACTGCAGCTAACAGAGCAAAAGAAGGTGTTGAACAAGAAACACTTGAATTGCATCAGGTCGCAACCGCCGTCACTGAAATGTCATCCACGATTGCAGAAGTGTCTCAAAATACTCTATTAACCTCGAAAAAAGTACAACTTGCCCATAATGATTGTGAAAGTGTAACAAAGGCGATGTCAGACACCATGAGCCAAATTGGCAAACTCGCAAATGATGTATCAGAATCCGCTACATCTGCTAATATGCTGTCAGAAGAAGCCAAAAAAATTAGCAGCATCATGTTAGAAATTCGAGGGATTGCCGACCAAACAAATCTACTTGCATTAAATGCAGCAATTGAGGCTGCGCGCGCTGGTGAACATGGCCGTGGTTTTTCTGTTGTAGCCGATGAGGTAAGAGCATTATCAACACGCAGCCATAATGCCACTGAGCAAATCCAAACCTCAATTAACGAGATTCAACAAACGCTTGAGCAATGGTCAATAACGATGCAGCAAGGCAAAGAGTCTGCCGAGTTATGTGTTGATGAATCTAAACGTACACAAGTGATGATGCAGAATGTCTATGGTGCTATCACTGATATTTCAGACTTGGCAATACAAATATCGAGTGCATCAGAAGAGCAGAATATGGTGTCACAAGAAATCAGTCGAAATATTGTCAATATCAGTGATGCTTCACAGCATAACCTACAACAAACAGAGTTAGTTGAACGTGAGGCATCCGATATTAACAATAACTCTAAATCACTGGCTGCGTTAGGCTCAACCTTTTAAGCTGATTAAGGTCTGTTGCAATGGCTTTTACCGTATAGATTTGAAAAAGGCTGTGCGGTAAAGCCGTGAGCAAAAATGCTCATAAGGATCGTAAGAGTTACAACAGCGTAAACAACATCAAAACCACCAATATCACCGACGTTATGCGCCACAATCAACACGTATAAAATAGAAGCAATTCCACGCGGTCCAAACCAAGCAATAAACACACGGCTTGCAAAATCCAAATTTGTACCAATTAATGAAATCATCACAGGCAACATACGTAATACAGTCAAGCTCAATAATGCATAGATAACCACATTCACGCTAATATCATGTAATGTTAATGGCACAAACGCTAAACCAAACAAAAAGAAGCTAATAAGAATAAATAACTCCCCTTCGCTTTCTGCAAACTCTGCAATATGCGCTCGCGCTTGTTTACTGGTATTGCCAATATATAACCCCGCAAAAAAAGCAGCAATAAAACCATTACCTAATAATGCTTCGGCAAGATAAAACCCGAGAATAGCGAGGGCTATCGGAATCAGGTTTTGATAGCTTTCTTCAATCCAGTTATGCGCAATTGCTTTGTTCAATAATTTAGCACCAAGATAACCAACCATACCGCCAACCAGCATGCCAAAAACGATTTGTTCAGCTACATACCAAATCCAGTTATAATCATCAGCTTTACTTAATCCACTGGTTATCAGTGCAACCACGGTTAGTACAACAGGGAAAACAATACCGTCATTTAAACCACTTTCAACATTGATACTCGAACGGATCATGTTAGGTACTTTCGGATCTGAGACCACCGCTTTTCCTAAGGCCGCATCCGTAGGTGTAAGCAGTAACGCCAATAGGATCATATAAATAATTGCTTGGTCAGGAAACAGCCATACTGCTGCTGCAGTACCTGCGAAAATCGTTAAAGGTAGAGCAATAAAGAGTAATCGTGCTGGTATATGCCATGAACGTCGCAGCAACTTTAGATCTAACAATGCCGCATCACTAAACAACACGAGTACTAATGTGATTTCCACCAACACAGTAACAAATTCGGCATCCACTTCAACAGCAGTAATACCTAATCCAAATGGCGAGCAAATAAGCCCCAATACGGTGAATACCATAGGGCCTGATATATCAAATTGGGCGAATTTTTTGGATATAAAACCATAGAACAATACGATTAAGGCAATAATCAAAATAACGACATGTTCATCCATGACTAAAACTCCGAACTAAAGTGAATTGATTTCTTTGACCATCGCGATCACTTGTTGATACGTTTTAGCATTTAGCTTTGCAGAGCAGCAATAATTTTCAATCACCGCATGCTTACGAATCAATTCGACAAACTCAGACACCAATATTCGACAGTCTAAAGAAACAAACATGTCTGTATTCAAAGGAGATGACGCGACAGGAAGTGAAAATAAAGCACCACTCGCATCGATTAACCTATCTTCTGATTCATAGTGAGGCAGGCATAAACCAGGATCATTTTTCCACTCAGTTAACGACTCAACATAAATAAGTTCATCTTCACTGTGATATTTTATCACTGCAGGCCACTTTACCATTTGAGTACTCCTATCATTTACTATTAGCCCACTGTAGCAGCTTGTTATTAATGTTTCAGTTATAAAATTCAAATACTTAAGCTTAGCATTCACACTAGCAAAACGAATATCACCTTTAATCATACTTATGTGCATTAAACTGAGTATAATGGCCTATCATTTACTTGTATATTATACAAATGTGGAAACAACCCAGTTACGAGCAAAGAATAATTTTCGCACCACCATCGATGCTATTTTAGATAATATCCATAAGCATGGTTATGCTGTTATCGAAGATGCACTTCCAGAAGGCATTATTGAAAAGTTACTGACTGATTGCCTTGAAAACCAACCTGAATTTAAAGCCGCTGGCATTGGTCGTCAGCAAGACTCACAATTAAACACTCAGATACGCAAAGATAAAACCTTGTGGTTAACGGGTGAAAGTCCTGCTCAAGCTGATTTTATGGCGCTAATGAGCGACCTTAGGTTGGAAGTTAATCGTAACTTTTTCTTAGGCTTATTTGATTATGAATGTCATTACGCGAAATATGAAATTGGTGATTTTTATAAAAAACACCTAGATGCGTTTAAAGGTAAATCAAACCGTGTCTTTACCACGGTCTGTTACCTGAACACCCCCGGTGTTGGTGGTGAATTACTCATCTATGCACAAGATTCAAATGATGTGATCGCACGCGTTGCGCCCAAAACAGGGACCTTGGTAGTATTTGAAAGTGAACGTTTTCCGCATGAAGTACTTGCAGCTAAATCAACACGTTATTCAATTGCTGGTTGGTTTAGAATGAACAATTCAATTGCAGGCACGATAGACCCAACGTCATAACAACAAAAAGACGAGTCATATTACTATCACTCGTCTTTAATAATCGATAGCCAGTAATAAACAACTAAGGCTGAGTTTTTTGGCGCAGTGTCGTCACCACTTCGCCACCTATACCCCAGTTATCGGTATTCACTTCGTCAATCACCACAACGGTCGTTTTCGGGTTTTTCCCCAATACGTCCACCAGCAATTGTGTCGCACCTGCGATTAACTGTGCTTTTTGCTCTTTTGTTACTTGCTCATCGGTGATTTTGATATTGATATACGGCATTTAACAACTCCTTTGATGATAACGGTCAGAATTCCATAATCTAACTTTGAAATAACAGACTTAATTTATGCGTGTTCACTCTTGGCGTAAGTTAGTTTTTTATTAGCAAAGTGCTTTTTATTAACAAAAAACTGGGTATTAGCAAACCAGACACCAATACTCACCGCAGTCATCGCGATGATTAAACCTATTTTAACAGGTTCATCAAATACAAATAATGCACTCACACCAGCAATAACCGGTACCATCGCCATCATAGTGCCCATGTTTGCCGCACCAATAATCTGCACAGCGCGCACATACAACAGCATTTGAACTATCGTCGCCATGAAACCCTGATAAAAGCTTTGCAATAAAATATCCCCCCACAATCCAGCACTGACTAATTCGAAACTGATATTCTTAGGTAACCAGAGTAAATAAATCGGCATGTAAATGCTGCATGTAATCATAGCTAGACTGGCGGTAGCTTGCCATGGGGTGATCTGCCAACGGCTCAGTAATACTGAAAATATGCCCCAACAAAACGCAGCTCCCGCCAAACTTAAATGACCAATCGATAATGCTCCCTGCACTAAAAACTCTTGTAAAAATAGCACCGCGATACCCGATGTAATCACCGCGACACCAAACCACTTACTCCAAACGTGCCTTTGTTTGTTAACCACAACCGACAAAACAATAATCATCACAGGGATCAAGCCAGGCAGCAGTACCGCTGACTGTGAACCAGGAGTCGTTTCAAATCCTTGAAAGGCAAATAACGCATATCCTAGACCACCAAACAGGCTACAAACAATGAACTTAGGTTGCCATAACTTGAACCGAAATTTAAACCACCAAATAGGGAGAACTAAAGCTGCACAAGTTGCATAACGAATGGCAATAACATCATAAGACAATAAGGGGCTAATCCCACCCATACGAGACACTAAAATAAACCCAGACCAAATAAGCACGGCCCCAAATGCAGCCAAGTAACCTTGACGTGTTGAATTATTCATAATTTATTCCTAACTAAGCTTATGAATTAGAGTATAAAAGCAATATACTGTTATTAATAATGAATTATTATGAATCTATCTTTCTCATTTGAAGAAGGTAATGCGGTGTAACGTGGAGATATAAACAATGGAATTGTCTGACCTTACTATTTTTTGTGCTGTCGTCGAAATGGGCGGGATAAGTCCTGCAGCACATGCATTAAATCGTGTACCTTCAAATATTACATCACGAGTCAAAAAATTAGAAGCCGAATTAAATACCGCTCTATTCATTCGAGAAAAGAACCGGTTAAGACCCTCACCCACTGGTGAACAATTTTTTACTCATGCTAAAGAAATTCTAGCCATGGCTGAGTCGGCGATATTAAAAATCAATAATACGACACCATCTGGAAGACTACGCTTAGGCAGTATCGAAGCTGTCGCGGCATCACGCCTATCTAACGTATTATTGGATTTTCATCAGACCTACACTGAAGTCGAGTTAGAAGTAACCACCAGCCCCACAGGTACACTCATCGAACAAGTTATTGATGGCCAACTAGACTTAGCACTCGTGTCTGATCCCCCCCAAGATCAACGACTACAAATAACACCGATATTTAGCGAGACCCTAGTACTGGTTTCGAGTTTGCTTAATGAAGATATTAACTCCCCCTTAGACTTAGGCCATAATCCCACATTACTGGGTTTCTCAACACAATGCGTCTATCGTACACGTTTAGTTGACTGGGTAAAACAAGCAGATATACTCCCCAAAATTGTGGAAATAAACTCCTATACGGCACTATTAAACTGCGTAACAGCGGGTATGGGGGTTGGTTTTGTGCCAGAAAAATTATTGACTGTATATCCATTTAAAGAAGGTATTAAAACACACCCTTTACCAACAATGATAGGCTCTACAACGACTAACTTAATTTGGCGTAAGGACTCAGTGAAATCAAGTATGGAAGCATTTAAGAGCACATTAATAGCAACATCAAATATCTAGTTTAACACTAAGTTTCAGTTGCTTATAAGCATCCGACCAGCCACTTAAACATGATAAATTATTTGATTACTTTATACTGCAATGAAATACTGTATTTTTCATACTTCAACAAGGACAATCAATGAGCCTGCTGCTTATATCTTTACTTATCATTATCTGCCTATTATTACGTTTTTTTAACTTTCATCGCACCAAATCAATCGTATTATGCTGCATAATTTTACTTACAGCACTTATCAGTATCGGGGTCGTCCCTAAATATTTATTGGATAAATTACAGCAAGATTATGTAGCGAAACCCCCGATTCATTGGCAGGAAAATAACGCTATTATCTTACTTGGCGCAGGTCTAGAAAAGGTTGGCAATAATATTGAGCCGCCTTTCCATTCTTTTGGGCGGATCTACGAAACGGCAAGACTTTACAATGAATGTGTTGACAGTGCTCAACAATGTAAAATAATTGTAAGTGGTGGTGATACTAAAAATCTAGGTGATACAGAAGCCGCCGTTTATAAAGAACGCTTAGTTTCTATTGGTATTAATGCCGTTGATATAATCACCGAACCAAACAGTCTTAACACATGGCAGAATGCACAATTCACCAGTGAAATACTCAGCAAAGGCGATTTCGACTACAGCGTTTTAGTCTCATCTGGATTACACATCAAACGTAGTCAATTGTATTTTGAACATTTTGGTGTACGTGCAACCCCAATCAGAGCCGATTATATGTCAGCAAACATATCATTCATCCCACTTGGGTATAACTTTGCACTGACTGATTTTGCATTACACGAATGGATTGGGTTTTGGCGATATGATATCTACAACATGATTGGCGCAAACCAAAAGCGCACTAATGCGGGTGACGCCTAGCTCGTAGTCTAACGTTAAAGTAGAAACTTAGCACAAAAGTAATAACGAAGGTAACGAGTAAAAATTAAATGATGCGAGTTACCTTCGTATATTGATTATATTAACTATCGACAAGAGGACGTGTTGGAATTTTTAACTCAGTCCAAACATGGTGAGCGAAACCCGCACCCGCTTCTTGATACATGTTATAAACAGGATTAACGCCAAGCGCTCTCAGCTCATCTTCATCACTCTTAAAATGTGCAAGCGCAGCAACTTGGAAACTACAACGATCCATTTTATGTAACTGCTCTGCAGCATAATGATTACCATGATGGTCAGGCATGGCCAATAACACCAGCTTGATGTTGTCAGTCATTTCCAGCTTATTCCAAAAATCAGTATCAAGCGCATCGGCAGTGATCACGCGTCGACCAAGTTCACAATGATCTAAGGTCTTTTGGTTATTATAATCAAGACCCAATACCTTATCACCATATTGAGATTTCAATTCATCATACGCACCAGCACCAATTCGGCCCATACCCATCACTAATATTTCGGCATCGCCAAGCGAAACAGGACGATCATCAATGTGTAAATTCGAGGCTTGGAAACGCGCTAATTTATCCGTAAAGCGGTTATAAATATCATCCGCATATTTATTAAGTAACGAAGCAATAACAAAACTGATTGATACTGCAAGTGCAGTAATAATCAACCAGTCTTGTGATAACCAACCTTTATAAGTCGCCAACGCAGCCACAATCAAACCAAACTCACTGTAATTTGCCAACGAAAACGCCGCAAATAATGACGTACGAGCGCGTAGTTTAAATTTCGCTAACGTAAGGAAATATAAGGCTATTTTACCAAACAGTAAGACAGCTAAAATCCCCGCCACGAACAAGTGGTCAATAGTTGGCAGCCCACCTAAACCAATACTGAGAAAGAAACAAACAAGCAGCATCTCTTTCATGTTAAACAAAGATTTTGCCATCTGTTTCGCACTGGCGTGACCTGCTAATAACATACCGGCAATCAAGGCCCCCAAATCAGCTTTCATACCTACCGATTCAAACAACCCAGCGCCAAGCACAAGCGAAAGGAAAATACCGTACAAAACCAAGAGTTCACCGTGACCGACTCTGTCTAATAATTTAAACAATAATGGCCTAATTAACGGTAATGCTAATAAAATAACAGCAAATAACGACGGGATCTTACCGACTGAGACTGTTAAAAATACCACGGCAAAGATATCTTGCATGATCAGAATACCAATCGCGATACGGCCATATAACGAGTTTGTTTCACTCTTTTCTTCTAGGATTTTCACTGCAAATACAGTACTTGAGAAACTTAATGCAAAAGCGACAAGCATTAGTGAAAAGCTATCTAGGTTAGTAAAAAAAGTTAACCCTATTTGTTTTAAGATAAATAAAACGACTGCATAAAAAGCAATACTGGCAAAAATATGTACACTTGCCCCACCCCATACTTCGGCTTTAAACAAAGTACGTATATCTAACTTTAAACCAATCGAGAACAAGAGCAAGGTAACACCGAGATCTGCAAATGTTTGCAAACCTTGAGTCGCTTCAAAACCGTAAAAATTAAGCGCAAAACCCGCCAATAGGAAACCGACCATAGGTGGTAATCCCGCTAGATTAACAAGCATACCAAAACTAAATGCAGTGGCGATAAAAAGTAAAAGAGTAGTATCCATTAACGAGACCTATATAAGGTGGACGAAACGCCCATACTCTCGAATGATAACCGTGAGCATGATTAGCGATAATATTTATTGGTTGAATTAAAGCAGTAAATTAGTTTGCTAATTTTAAGATAATTAGTGACATAGAACAATCTCTTTATACTACTTAGGTATTAAATTTATATTACATATAACTCATTTTCATACCTGATCAATTAAATCAATATAACACAGATCGAATATAACACAGATCAAATATAACAATTGACACATATAACAGATTGTACATATACTTATCGCATAATAAAAAATATATGTGAGTAAATAATATGGAACCGACACAACTTTTTAAAATTCTTTCTGACGAAACCCGTCTAAGAATATTAATGCTAATTGATATTGAAAAAGAGCTTTGTGTATGTGAATTAATATCAGCCGTGACAGCAAGTCAGCCAAGTATTTCTCGTAATTTATCTCAACTCCGTAAGTCTGGTTTATTAGTTGATAGAAAGTATAAACAATGGGTGTTCTATGCCATTAACCCAGAATTACCGGAATGGCAAAAAGTAATTATAGATCTAAGTTCACAACAAAATAGCAGCTTAATTACTGCTGATATACAACGACTAAACGACATGGGTAAACGCCCAGAAAGAACACAACAACACTGCGAGTAGTAACGAACATGGGTATATTTGAACGATATTTATCAGTATGGGTAGCACTTGCTATCACCGCAGGTGTGATTTTAGGCGCTTGGCAACCAGACGTTTTTCAGTTAATTGCAGGTTTAGAAATTGCACATGTTAACTTAGTTGTCGCCATCTTTATCTGGATAATGATTTATCCAATGATGGTACAAATTGATTTTTCTGCTATTAAAGATGTCGGTAAAAACCCAAAGGGATTGTTCCTCACCGTATTCATTAATTGGATCATTAAACCTTTTACAATGGCTGCTTTTGCCTGGTTATTTTTTAAAGTATTTTTCGCTGACATGGTCGACGCCAGCTCTGCACAAGAATATATCGCGGGGATGATCTTACTCGGGGTGGCGCCTTGTACTGCAATGGTATTTGTTTGGTCACAACTCACCAAAGGTGATGCAAATTACACCTTAGTGCAAGTCTCCGTGAACGACATTATTATGGTCTTTGCATTTGCCCCTATCGCAGCATTTTTACTGGAAGTCAGTGATATCAATGTCCCTTGGGAAACCTTGCTGTTATCTGTTTTTCTCTATGTTGTTCTGCCCTTAATTGCCGGTATCCTAACACGTAAAAAATTAGATAAATCAACAGACAAAGAAGCGATTCGGCATACACTGGCAAAGCTAAAACCTTGGTCTATCTTAGGCCTACTCGCCACCGTTACCTTATTATTTGGCTTTCAGGCTAATACCTTACTCAACGATCCCAAAACCATTGTTCTCATCGCGATTCCACTGGCATTGCAGACATACATGATCTTTGCGATTACTTTTTTTGCCGCAAAACGCCTTAAACTACCGCATAACATAGCAGGTCCAGCTTGCTTAATTGGTACCTCCAATTTCTTTGAACTCGCTGTCGCCGTTGCTATTTCGTTATTTGGTCTACATTCAGGAGCGGCACTTGCCACTGTAGTTGGTGTACTCGTCGAAGTCCCGATTATGCTATCGCTCGTCGCCATTATTAATCGTAGTCAAAACAGCTTTAACAATTCAAAATCTGAATTATTAAGCTAAATAAGGCAATCATAAAATTATATATAAACATAAATTAAAATAATCTGTATTTTGGAGAATAAAATGACTATTAAAATCGGTATCAATGGATTTGGCCGTATGGGTCGCCTGGCAATGCGTGCAGCCTTTAATTGGGATGATATTGAAATTGTGCAAATTAATGATCCTGCTGGTAATGCAGAAACACTGGCACACTTACTTAATTTTGACTCGATTCATGGCCGTTGGGAGCATCAAGCTGAACATCTTGGCGATAAAATGATCATCGCTGACCGTTTTATTCCTTGTACACGCAATACCGCCATTACCGATACCGACTGGTCACAGTGTGACGTGGTACTGGAAGCATCGGGAAAAATGAAAACATCAACCCTACTGCAAGGTTATTTAGACCAAGGTGTTAAGCGCGTGGTTGTAACTGCGCCAGTAAAAGAAGAAGGGGTGTTAAACGTGGTGATGGGTGTAAATGACGATCTTTATAACAAAGACCTTCATCCTATTGTTACCGCAGCGTCTTGTACCACCAACTGCCTCGCGCCAGTAGTTAAAGTATTAAAAGAAAAATTGGGCATTAAACATGGTTCAATGACCACGATCCACAATATCACCAATACACAAACTATTCTGGATGCACCGCATGCTGATTTACGTCGTGCCCGTGCTTGTGGTACATCATTGATACCGACAACGACGGGATCTGCAACGGCAATTACCAATATATTCCCAGAATTAGCTGGTAAGTTAAACGGTCATGCTATCCGAGTGCCACTCGCAAATGCATCACTCACCGATTGTGTTTTTGAAGTTGAGCGTGAAACAACAGCAGAAGAAGTTAACAGTTACTTCAAGCAAGCGGCAGAAAACGAACTAAAAGACATCCTTGGTTATGAAGAGCGTCCATTAGTATCTGTTGATTATAAAACCGATCCGCGTTCGAGCATCATTGATGCCTTATCAACTATGGTTGTTAATGGTACACAAGTGAAAATTTATGCTTGGTATGACAATGAATGGGGCTATGCAAATCGCGCCGCAGAGTTAGCACGCATGGTAGGTCGCTTAGACAAATGATAAAAGCGTTAGCGGGTATTTCCCCACAAATAAAACAATATCTCATTATTACCGGTAATTATTGGGCTTTTACCCTAACCGATGGTGCATTACGCATGTTGGTTGTACTGTATTTCCACCAGCTGGGTTACAGCCCGATTAATATCGCCATGTTGTTTGTGTTTTATGAAGTGTTTGGTGTCATCACTAATTTAATTGGTGGTTGGCTAGGTGCACGATTGGGGTTAAATAAAACAATGAACATTGGTTTGGGGATGCAAATTGTCGCCTTGATGATGTTAACCGTACCCGCTGACATGCTGACTGTTGTTTATGTGATGGTTGCACAAGCCTTATCCGGCATTGCTAAAGATCTGAATAAAATGAGTGCTAAAAGTGCCATTAAGTTGCTGGTTCCAAAAGGCAATGACGATAGCGGTAGTAATAAACTGTATCACTGGGTTGCCGTTTTAACAGGTTCTAAGAATGCGTTAAAAGGGGTTGGTTTTTTCTTAGGTGGTGTCCTATTAACTACGCTTGGTTTCCAAGGTGCAATTCAGCTTATGGCAGCAATGCTATCTGTGGTCTGGTTCTGGAGTTTAATCAGTTTAAAAGCTGAACTTGGTAAAGCAAAAAACAAACCTAAGTTTACGGAAATTTTTTCTAAGAGTAGCTCGATAAACTTGCTCTCAGCTGCACGGTTATTTTTATTCGGAGCGCGTGACGTTTGGTTTGTAGTTGCACTCCCGGTATTTTTAGCAACAAGCTTTAATTGGGATCATTGGTGGGTTGGCAGCTTTATGGCAAGTTGGGTTATCGGTTATGGCATGGTGCAGTCAATCGCTCCGCAATTCACCGGTAAATCACCATCACCAAGATCAGCTGCACGATGGGCTAGTTATTTAGCTACTATTCCAGTATTGATTGCCATTGCGCTGCATTATCAATTCTATGTGCAATTCTCGATTATCGTTGGCTTATTAATCTTTGGTGGCTTGTTTGCCATAAACTCATCATTACACAGTTATTTAATTGTGAGTTTAGCCAGCAGTGATGGCGTGTCTATGGATGTTGGCTTTTACTACATGGCGAACGCGATGGGACGATTGATCGGCACCGTATTGTCAGGCTGGGTATTTCAAGTTTACGGCTTGGAAATGTGCTTGTGGATTTCCGCGCTATTTATCTCCCTCTCAGCCATTATTGCATTAAAGCTAAAAGACTCACCGACAAGCTAAACCGCAAAATAACTTGGTAATAGTTTACGCTATTACCAAGTTTTGATACACCTACTGATTAATCCCCCAGTAAATATAATCTCGTCACAAAACAAACCCCACTGACTTGAAGTTACCCACAAATAGTTGAAAATGGACAGGTTGACACCTTTCATGTGCAACCTTTACATATAGAGTCCTACACTCCCAATTAAACCCAGACATCCAGGACGGAGCAATAAACAGCTATGATTATCTTTTTTATCTGCATAACACTATTAATATTAGGGTATAAGTTTTATAGCCCCTTTGTTGAAAAGCAAGTTGGTATTGACCCTACCGCGCAAACACCACAAGTCAGATTTGAAGAAGGCATCGACTACGTTGCAATTCATCCTGTTAAAGCCTTCCTTATTCAATTTTTAAACATTGCTGGTGTTGGCCCTATTTTTGGCCCGATCCTTGGTGCGCTTTATGGTCCAATAGCTCTTGTTTGGATCGTCCTAGGTAATATTTTAGGTGGTGCAGTACACGATTACTTCTCGGGTGTATTAAGTATTAAAGAAGACGGTAAAAGTTTACCTGAAATTGCAGGGCACTATTACAACGTCTTCTTTAAAGCAGTCATGCTGGTATTCACAGCTATGCTACTGTTTTTTGTCGGTGTGGTATTCATCATGAGTCCTGCGGGCCTATTAAGTAACTTAAGTTATTTTGAAGGTACCTTCTTAGCTGGCAATACATTTTGGGTGTTAGTCATTTTGGGCTATTACCTACTTGCCACCTTGCTACCTATTGATAAGATCATCACTAAATTTTATCCTATTTTTGGATTATTAATGATTGTAATGACCTCACTTATCGCGATTTCATTACTTTTTAATGCTCCGCATTTACCTGTCGTAGGTGATTTTTTTGGTTACTTCGATGCCGATCATTACAGCCATGATTTCTTGGAACCAAACGCCGATGGCCTGCCAGTGTGGCCATTATTATTCATGACCATCACTTGTGGCGCAATCAGCGGTTTTCATTCTACCCAAGCACCTATTATTGCCCGCTGTTTAACCAATGAAAAATATGTTCGTCCCGTTTATTATGGCGCGATGATGTGTGAAGGAATTGTCGGTTGTGTATGGGCATTAGCAGGTATTGCCGCATTTCCTGAAGGTTACTCTGAACTTAAAGCATTGCTTGATCAAGGAGGTCCAGGTCTAGTGGTTAACCATGTAGCAAACAGTTATCTTGGTGCACTCGGTGGTATTATGGCTATTATAGCAGTTGCCGTATTCCCTATTACGTCAGGTGATACAGCCTTCCGTTCATTACGTTTAACGTTAGTTGATGCGTTTAATATCCCGCAAAACTTACGTAATCGTTTATTACTGGCAGTGCCAATTTTGATTATCGCTTATTTCATGACTAAGTTAGACTTTTCATTAATCTGGCGTTATTTCGCATTTTCAAACATGCTACTTTCTACCAGTGTATTATGGCTAGCAACTAAATTTTTATTTGAACGCGGAACTTTCCATTGGGTTGCTAGTTTGCCTGCTGTTATTGGTACCAGTGTTACCGCATCTTATATTATGACTGCTGGAATTGGTTTCAATATGCCGGTTGAATACAGTAAACCGATTGGTGTGGTTGTTGGTGTCGTCACGTTTATATTACTCATCGTGGCACATAATAAACGACCGAAGACTTTAATTACTTAATTATGACAAAACAGATTGCAGCCATTGTTCAAGCATGCAACTACCGTCAGTACTATTCTTACTTAGTCCAAGTACAAATAAAGCACAAGGCTGAATAATTAATTCAGCCTTGTGCTTCTGTGGAATCTGAAACTAATCCACACGTTCATCTGAAACAACTTTTCCATCTTTGATATTGATAATCCGTTTGGTACGCTGAGCCAAAGCGTTATCATGAGTAACGATAATCAAGGTTCGACCTTCTCTGTGCAATTCATTAAACAAAGCTTCAATTTCGGCACCTGATTTAGAATCCAACGCTCCAGTCGGTTCATCCGCCAAGATAATTTGCGGATCATTAACCAATGCGCGCGCAATCGCAACCCGCTGCTTTTGCCCCCCAGAAAGTTGATTAGGCTTGTGGTGCATGCGATCCCCCAAACCAACTCGTTCAAGTAATGCAGCCGCCTTTTTCCTTCTTTCTGCTGCTTTTACACCTCGGTATACTAAAGGTAGAGCGACATTTTCCAATGCACTCGCATATTCCAATAAATTAAAACTTTGAAAAACAAATCCAATATTCAAATTGCGAATTTTTGCTAACTGATTACCGCTTAATGCGGACACATCTTGGCTATTCAAATAATATTCACCCAAGGTTGGCTTATCTAAACAGCCGAGCATATTCATTAATGTTGATTTACCAGAACCCGAGGGCCCTAATATAGAAAGAAACTCACCTTTATTTATCGTCAAAGAAACACTGTCTAAAGCACGAACTTCTTCATCACCACTTTTATAATGCTTACTGATACCACTTAGAACAACGAGATTTTCAGCCGTAGATATCATATTGTTATCACTATTATTCACTTTGTAACGCCTCTAAAGGTGTAATACTGGCAGCCCTATTTGCAGGAAACCAAGCCGCCGCGACTCCGACTAGACTTAGGGCAAGAATAACCAAGCCGATAATAGAAAAAGAGAGTTCAGGTGTTGGTTTTCCGAGTTCTTCATACAAACGATTTCCCGAAATAGGTAACGCCTGAATCGAATTTATCAAGCCAAAAGTCAGTCCTAATCCGAGTCCCCCTCCAATTGCCATAGTAAAAAGAGACTGAGTCAGATAATGAAGTCTGATCGTTGCAGGACTTGCTCCTACAGCCATTCTTAAGCCAATGTCACGCGTAGCCCGCTTAACCGTTGCATACATCACATTAGCGATCCCAATACCCGCAACACCTAAGGTAACAAACCCGATAATACCTAAAAAACTTTGTAAACCGATTAAGAAACGACGCATCGTTTTTTGCCTCAACAACATATCTTGGACCTGAACCAACTGCTTGTCCTCGACGCTTGCACCATACTTTCTCGCAATCACTTGTTTCACTGTGGCCGCAACTTGCTTTCGGTCCACTTCCTTAACAGGCTCAATATTGAGCGCAGAAATAGCGCTGTTTTGATGAAAACGCTGCCAAGTAGAGAACGGTACAAAGATCGACTCGTTCAATGGAATTCCTTGCTCTACATTTGCACTGCTACTTTTTATCAGCCCGATAACGATGAATTCTTCACTGCCTACTTTGACTTTTTTCCCCACGGGGTCAACATTTAAAGTAGGCGTGTTAATCCAGTCAAACCTATCAGATTGATTAAATAGGGAAATCGCGGCATTTTCACCTATGACAATGACCTTACGCTGTTCCTTCATATCCATAGGATTAAACCAGCGTCCTCCGGCTCTAATTTTCAAATCAGTCATCGTTTGGTATCCAGGATAAACACCAAGCGGCACTTGCCATGCTCGACGATTCTCAAACGTCACACGTTCATCCCATTTTGCACTTGGTTGGACATTTTTAACACTCGGCAGCACTTTAATAACATTAAGATCTTCACTCTTTAATTTAAGCTGTTTACCAATATAAAAATCACCCACATTTTTAGTCGCGTAGCCACCTGTCAAATAAATAAGTTTGCCATTACCACTTTCAGAACTTCGAATAAGTCCTTGCCGTAAGCCTTCACCAGAAGCTAACATAATAGCAATACATAGCGTTGCCCACACAACGGCTAAAATGGTTAAACTAAGGCGTAACTTTTCGGCAGCCATCTCCTGGAAAATTTGTCTTATTGGGAGTAACATTCTCAAGCCCTCGCATTCAAAGCAATAACAGGAACAAGGTTTGAAGCACGCCTAGCTGGAAAATAAGAAGCAAAAAGAGCAAGTACGGTAATTACACCTAGCGACATCCAAACAGCCTCAAGCGTTATCGTTGGAAAACCAAGCCACTCAGGCATGCCAATATAATTCAAAAACGCAACAATGCCATAAGAAGAGATAATGCCAATCGCCGTACCACAAGCCACTAAGATCACACCTTCAACTAAAAATTGTCCGAGTATATTATTTGGTGTCGCTCCAATCGCTAAACGAACGCCAATTTCGCGTGTGCGCTCAGTAACAGACAAAAACATAATATTGGCCACACCAAGAGCACCAACAGCTAAAGTCATTGCGCCACTTGCACCAAGGAATAACTGAATACCACGTAATAGGGTCTTAAAGAAAATAGCTTCTCTTCCTAAATCTGGCATATACATTGAGTCTTTATCGCTGGGATCAAAATGTTGCTGCTTAGCAAAAAATGATAACAAACTCTTCCGTAGCATCACGCCAGAAACAGTGTCAGCAGGTGACACCAATAGCATCCCAGGCTTGCTTTGCCATAAATCATTAAACGTTGAACTTGGGATCATAGCTTGGCTTTCTGCACTATTGAATGAGATACCACTTTCCTTTTTTTCTGTCACACCAATAACAATAAAAGGAATACCATTAACGTTCAATGTCCCACCAACGCTTAGATTACCAATATCAGCCAGCCGCCAACCAACCACAGCAACACGACTGTGATTGTTTAAATCGCTACGATTGATTTCTCGCGATTTATTTACTAATTTCTGGTTTTGTATCTCAAAAAACTGATTATCAATCCCACTCACATAACCAGGCAAAGAGCGTCCTTGGCTGTCAGTAACCCTTGCATCCCATTTTTCATAAATGACTGAAATATTACGAACGGCTGATTGCCTAGATATTTCACGCATATCACTTTCGGAAGGTGACACATTTCTTCTGACAGGTAATCCTTGCCAAGCCTTGGTCGTCTGACTCGGAAATACCATTTGAGTATCACTCATTAATAGCGCAAAAGACTTAGTATTCGTTTGATAAAAACCTTCGCCTAACGCCACTAATACTAATACTGAGATAACACCCCATACAATAGCAATAACGGCTAAAAAGCTGCGTAGGCGATGAGCAAGTAAAGTTTGAATCGTTTGAGACAATAACCCGGTCATGATTGCAAAGCCCGCGAGATCATACTGATAGTATTGTCATCCAGCTTTCCTACAGACTTAAGCAAAGAAATACGGTGTTCCCAGTATTTGTAAAATAAAGATTGAAGCATATTCTTACTATCAAAAAGACGGTTATGTGCATCGATAACATCCGATACTTCAGCCATGCCCGCATCATAAACAACTTGCTTGCTTTTTAATACGCGCAAGCGAGATTCTACTTGCTGCTGGGCAATTTCAACACGCTCCCAATCAACCGATAACTGAGTATATCGATTTGAAATAGTGCTGTTAATTCGTATTTCGATCGCTCGTACCTCTTCTTTGGCACGCAGTACCTGTAATTTAGCCCGGTCAACATTAGCACTGGTAGAGCCGTTTAAGTCCAAAGGCGCGCTAAGATTCAGGCTAGCATTAAACTCATCATTGGCTGTATTACTATTACTGTAACCTACAGACCCAGCTAACGTGGGGTAATAACCCGCTTTCGCCTGGTCCTTTCCAAACTCAACCACCCGGACATTCTGTTTTGCCGCAAGCAGTTCTGGGCTGCTATCACTGGCAAGCTTTAACCAAGCAGTTTCGCTGTTTACAATCAACTTGGGCGGGGTCAAATTAGTCGTATCAATTTCATAAACGACATGCGGAGTAATATTAATTAAAGCGATTAATACCGCCTTCATATCAGCAACTTTAGATTGGCTTGCTAAGATATTAGCGCGTTCATCAACATTATTCGCCCGCATATCTTCAAGCTCTGTTGAATGAATTTTACCAGCTTTATAACGAAGGTCTGTAATGTGCAACATTTTAGTTCCTTCGTCGAATTTTTGCTGCGCTAAACGCAAATCACCTTGAGACTGAGCAAGCGCTAAATAAGCATTAATAAGACGTGCAGCCAGATCGTTATGGCTCTGTTTAAACTTTAATTTAGAAGCAAGAAAATCAGCCTGAGATTGGTCCAAGGCCGCCCACTTACTGCTATCCCAAATCGTTTGATTGACTCTTACACCATAACGACTCGAACTACTGCGACCATCATTCCAATTACTGCTTGCCGTTATTTCAGCGCTCGGGAGTAATGCACTTCGACTCGATCTTATTCCTGTTTCACTGATTTGCTCATCCAATTGAGATTGCTGATAAATTGGATCGTAATACTTTGCAGCATTCCATGCATCCTCAATTGTTAGCGCAAAACTTGATGGGCTAAAACTAGCCATAATAAGTCCGAAAAATGAGTTATAACAAAGAAATCGAACAGACCTTTTCTTATTCATTTGGCGCTCCCATCATCATACTAATATCGATAATGGCCTCCCCACTTTCTAAACCAGAAAGCACCTCAACTATAATGCCATCAGACAAACCTAATTTAACTTCACGTACTGAATACCCTGATTCTGATTCGTCTGGGATCCATACTTCTGGTATTTCACCATTAAAATTTAAAACCCGCTCAGGAATAGTAACAACATCAGAAACATGCTTAAGAATGATTTTCGCTGTCGCAGAAAAGCCCGAACGAATCGTTATATCTTGCGGAAACTGGATATGACCAACTTCAACTTGAAAGCCATTGTCAAAGCTTTTGTTACTATCCGTCGTCGTTGCGTTCAGCGTCTCAGACTGCACAGCGACTTTACTTAACGTCCCTTTCATGATCACTTCTGGGTAAGGTGCTAATATAACGTTAACTGGTGTGCCAACTTTCAACTGTGCGGCATCATGTTCACTAACGCTACCTTTAAAAATCATGTCTTTCATATCCGCAACTGACATCATTTCTGTTGCTGCTTGACTTGATTCCGTTGACGTAATCGGTTCACCAATCTCAACCTTCAAGTTTAAAATCGTCCCATCAATTGGCGCTATAATTGTAGAAGTCAGCTTTGAATCACCAACTGACGATTCACCGCTGCGGATCAGATCGAAATTTTGTTTCTTCTGCTGAACATCTGCCTGGCTTGACTTCACATCAGATCGAGCTTGAATGTACTCTCCATAATTCTTCGGAATAATATTTTGCGACACAAGTTGTTTTAAATTATCTAATTTTTGTAGTGCCGACTCTAGCATTGCTTCGCTTCGCATTAATTCGGTATTAGCCAACGTTAATGCTGCCGGAGTCGGATTTGGACGGACTTTAATAAGTGGCGTACCCACAGTGACGTAATCCCCCACTTGATGGTAAATTTCACCTACAATACCGTCTATTTGAGATTTAATAGAGATTGAATGTGCAGGGACAATTTGACCGACTGCTACAGCTTGTTTTTCAATCGTTCCTAATGAAGCTGTAATTGAAGGAAACTCGTCATTTTTATTCAATGGCTGAGTCATATTGTAATACACGACTCCCATCACCGATGCTGTGAATAAAGCCATGAAGACCCAGCGTTTTTTCATAATATGTTCCATGTACAATAGAGATGAATGATGCGCAATGAACATATGACTACAAGTCGTTATTTATGTTCAATAAGCATGATACACAATTTAAAAAATACGCGTGTTGATTTTTTCGTATAACATGGAAGATTGACTGACATGAATAGGGGTATTACTGATTATTCAGATATGCTCTCTTGAATATAACGACCAATATATTCAGCACCAGATAAAATGATAGAAAAGTGAGTGTCATTTTTTAGTATTTTTATTTCATTATCAACTTGAGTCGAGTTTGTATTAGCAAATTCAGTTACTTTTTGGGCATCAAATGCTTCATCGTTTTCACCAATCCATAAGCCAAAACGAGTGAGGTTAGCGATCTGTTTGGCGGGGTTACTAGGCGTTAGTGCATTCGACATATTCACAGTATTAAACGTGACAATCTCAGGGTTATTCTTTAACACTTGGTCAGGAAAATTAAACATGACCGCTTTATCATGCCCCGCCAACAGTCCAAAGGATACTGAGTTAAGGACAAACTTCAGGGTATTTACGTCGGAGAATGCTACTCGATTATTTTCATCATCATGATTAGTTTCTGATTTATAACCAAAATAAGGCGCTAAGAAAACATAACCATCAATATCTTCACGCTGCGACCAATTAGAATAATTTAATGCCAAACCTGCGCCGCTAGAGTGCCCGCCAACATATATTGGCAATTGAGGATACCGACGTCGCGCTTGCTGAACAATCGTATTAATATCAGCCCAAACTTGTTCTTTGTTTGGCGCATCACCACGCGCGCCTTCAGAACTACCATGTCCCCTAATATCAGGCATATATACCGCAATATTAAAGTTATCACGTAGACCAATAGCAAGATGGTTATAAGAAAGCCCACTGTGCACACCACCACCATGAAAAAATATTAATACCGCGTTAACGTTAGTCGGAAAGTAAGGTCGATAAGCTAAAAAAATGTTATCTGTTGATTTGATATAATATAATGATGCAAGCGGTTTTTTATCTGCCGCTTTCAAGGCTGAAAGTGAAAAGAAATCACTGGCGATACTTGATGTGGGCCAGATCATCGCCATAGTGAGTAGACATACTTTGAGTAACACGGACTCCCCCTTCTAAATCGCCATTGAGACTAAGTATAGTCCGCATAGGTTAATAACAAACCTAAATCAGTTAAACGTTCAAGCAGCTGTACCGTGTACCACTTGGAAATGCTCTAATACCAGCATCATGTCTTCATTTACTTCAATATCAGCAGCAACACACTCATTAGAAAAGAAATGCCAATGCGCAGCACGCCACCAATCGAGGGTACGATCACCTTCACCTTCAGAACAGGCAAACTCAGCGGTCACATCCGAATATTTACATTCACTCACCGCAGTAATCTCAACAATCGAGGTAGGTTCACCATCCCAATCCGTGACTACCAATAAGTGTCCAGTTTTTGGCATAGGTTCAATTCCCGACTCATACCAATATTTCATGCTACAGGTAGCAGTCTTTATACCTTTACTAATTAAGTCTGCGCATCGGTTCGCATTAATTTCATCATTACAAAAAGAATCAGCACTAAATGACGTGTAACGTTGACGTTCAATGCTAGTCAATGTCGCTAAATATTCTTCAAGATATATTTTTATTTTTTGTTCCATACAGCCCCTCTGAACTAGATTATTCTGTATACCATCAATAAATTAATCTGTCATTCATTCAACATAATACTCCAAACTGCCTTAATGAGTCCATCGAAGTTTATACCCATAAATAAGTACCAAGTTCACGATGATTCAAATTGTATTTACCGATATAACTGGTTACTTTATTTTCGATTAACAATAGATTTGGACTGTACGTGTGCTTATTAACACTTTACTGCTAAGGTTTAAATATTGGGGATCTAATTGTTTATTCTAAAATATAACTCTATCGTCATTATCTATTCACCAACACTTGAGCTGAGAATATGATTATTGATTTTGGATTAAAGAGTTTAGTACATATAAATAGATACCTCCGTCTTGGTAATACGATCCATCTACCAAAATCTCTAACGACAGTGACTACGGTTAATCGAGAGGAAGAAGTCGAACCCACAACAGTCGGAATGACACAAGATGGCGTAGACTCTATTTGGCGATCGGTTGAAGAGATTTATAAGACCGCGACACACCCGGCTATTTCACTGTGTTTTCGCCGCCAGGGAAAAATAATTTTAAGCCGTTCCATTGGTTATGCAAATGGCCATAAACCAAATAAAAAAGCAGAAAAAAACGCACGGCTCATGCAGCCTGAAACACCCATTTGTTATTTTTCAGGTTCGAAAGCGGTTACTGCTTTTTTAATTCATTTATTAAACGAAGATAGACTTATCGATTTACATGATACCGTGAGCTCTCACTTGCCTGAATTTGGTTTGCACGGTAAGCAAGATATCAGTATCCATCAAGTTTTATCGCATCGCAGTGGCATGTCGACGTTGCCCAGTTCACTTGGTGTTAATTCACTTTCAGATAATGACGAAGTTTGGCAACAGCTTTGTGCGAAAAAACTACCCGAAACACAGGTTGATAAACTCGCCTACCATGCGCTGAGTGGTGGTTATATTTTAGAGCGTATCATTAACAAAGTAACGGGTATGAGCATACAAGAATTTCTTGACTTAAGAGTTCGTAAGCCGATGAATATGAAATACTTTAGTTATGGGCTAAGCAAATCAAAAGCGTTAGATTTAGCCGACAACTACGCCACTGGCATAAAAGCAATGTACCCGATCTCGTATTTTATTAAACGTGCGTTGGGTGGTTCATTTGACCGCGTTGCTGAAGTAAGTAATACACCGATGTTTCAACAAGCTGTTATACCATCAGCCAACTTAATGGGGACAGCTGAAGAAATGGGGCGTTTCTATCAAATGCTGTTAAATAATGGTGTTTGGGGAGGAAAACAGATCTGCAAACCGATGACAGTAAGGCGTCTCATACGTGAATACGGTTCATTAGAATTTGATCGAACCCTGATGGTGCCAATGCGTTACAGTGCAGGACTCATGCTGGGGGCAAACCCGGTCGGATTATGGGGGCTGCATAGTGCCCAAGCATTTGGGCATATCGGTTTAATTAACAAATTGTTATGGGCCGACCCAGAGCGTGACATTTCAGTGTCTTTAGTCAATACCGGTTTACCGCTAGTCGCCAACAATGTGCCTTCGTTAATCAACTTCATGACGAGCATTAATAAGCACTGTTCACGTTAATCTGGTTACTCAAGTCCCTTTACACGAGTGCAAAAATAATGACTGTAAGCCGAATTACTTCGCTAACTCGGCAATACGTTCACTTGCCCAACTTTCAAACTTCCAATTTTTAATAAACGCACAATGTCCGCCTTTCGTTTGTAAATCAATACTCAACCATTTCGATTGATGTAAATGACTGAGATGACCTGCTGGGATCATCGGGTCGTCTTCAGAGGTAATGATCGTAGTTGGTATTGCTAATTGACTTAAGCCATCATCAATAATCGAGTAAGCCTCAAAATAATCATTTCGACTAGAAAAATCTGTGTAACCGTCCACAAAGAACTGGTTCATTTCATCAAGTGTTTTTAATTTTTTCAATGCTCGACCATATCCTAACTGCGGATGATGACGCAATTTTTTGGTAAGCGAACGTTTCCACTTGGCAACAAAATATTGTTCATATATTGGAAAACCAGTACTTAACTCCGCCATAGTGGTCCGAGGGTGTAACACAGGGCAAATAGCAATTGCTTGATGTAATTTAATATCTTCTGATTTAGCGATATTAGCAACACGTAAACAAAAGTTACCGCCGAGCGAATAACCACATAACACATTATGCTTACCACCAAATTCAGCACACAGATATTTAACCGCTTCAGCAACTTCCTCTAAGCGGGATGAATTAAATAACTCAGGGTTTAAATGATGCGTATCACCATGATCTCGGAAGTTAAGGCGAAATACATCATAACCCGCATCGAGTAGCGTTTGGCCGCTTGATAGAACATACAGCGAGTCAGCACAGCCCTCCCAACCATGGAGAATAATTGCGAGCCCTTTAGTTGATGCAGGCGTATGTAGCGTTATAAAACCTTCTAACGTCACCCCTTGTGGCGTAGTTATTATATATCGTTTGGATAGACGGAGTAATTCCCTAGCGCGACGTTTTTCCAAAAATGTTCTAGGGCCAGAACTCGATAAAATTGATTGCAGGTGGTTATTGCTCAGCCCTAACGCCGGTTTAAATTTAGTCATTGTTATTCACTTCTACGCCATTACCAAAAAATGAAGCGTTCACTGTACACCATTATTCACAGTTCTAACATCTTAACGTGATTTGGCTGTCGACGGCTAAGATGTGTATATGAATATGATAACAATGCGTTATAATTAATCTTTTAAACATTACAGATTGTGATGTTAGCTCAACGAAGAAAAGGAAATTTCATGCGTAAATTACTCGTCGGTTTTGGCTTATTGTTAGTCAGTGCTTTTAGCCAAGCGGCAGACCTTAACTGGCAAACGGTTGAACAAAAAGCAAAAGGACAGACAGTCTATTTTTACGCATGGGGCGGCAGTCCAGAAATAAATAACTATTTACGTTGGGCTGATAAGCGCTTAAACAGTGAATACGGCGTACGGCTAAAACACGTAAAAGTTGGCGATATTGCAGAGGCTATAACCCGTTTAGCGGCAGAAAAAACAGCTAAAAAGAACAGTAATGGCAGTGTTGATATGGTTTGGGTTAACGGTGAAAACTTCAAATCAATGAAACGCTACGACCTCATTACCGATTCATTCGCAACGCAATTACCCAACTGGCACTATGTTGATAAAACCTTACCTGTTGATAGTGATTTTTCTGAACCAACGTTAGGCTTAGAAGCTCCTTGGGGCGTAGGTCAACTGGTGTTTATTTACGATACTGAAACCCTGAAGAGCCCACCGACAAGCTTTAACGAACTACTTGCTTACGCAATTAAACATCCAAATAAAGTGAGCTATCCCAAACCACCCTCTTTTCACGGCACCAGCTTCTTAAAAGCCGCATTATTAGAATTAGCGAGTGACAATACGCCCTTATACAAACAGGTAGATAGTAAGACGTTTACGGTAATATCAGCACCGTTATGGGATTATCTCGACAAACTTCATGCTGTAGCTTGGCATCAAGGTAAACAATTTCCAGCCAGTGCTGCCGAAACGATTCGACTGTTAGATGATGGTGAACTTGATATTGCCCTTTCATTTAACCCTAACGAAGCAACAACATCACAACAAAGCGGCAAGCTCAGTGAAACCACGGTTGCTTATGCGATGGAAGCAGGGGCATTATCTAACATTCACTTTTTATCTATCCCTTGGAATGCCAATGCAAAAGAAGGCGCATTAGTTGCGATTAACTTCTTGTTAAGCCCGGAAGCACAATCTCGTAAAGGTGATTTAGCCATTTGGGGCGATCCGACTGTATTATCATCACAATACATCACAGGATCAGCGCAAAAAACTAAATTGTTTAAATCAATTCCAGAACCACACCCAAGTTGGCAAGCTGCGCTTGAAGCTGAATGGCAAAAACGCTACGGACATTAATTGAACGCTTTATTAAGATCAATAAAAAAACAGTCGGCAACATCTATCACTTTTAAAATCATAGTGTTACTTACTGTCACCATCAGTTTTTTACCTTTATTACCCGGGCTTATTGGATTGATTTTCGCCGCATTTGGTTATATCCCCGCGATAGATAAATATACATTATCACTTGATGGTTTTAATGAGTTACTCGCTTGGCCGGGTTTGCATCAGTCTATAGTGCTAACTTTATTCGTGAGTATTTCGAGCACGTTATTAGCTGCTTTTTTTTGCTTTGCTATTTTACAATCCTGTTGGCATAGCCGATGGTGGAAACAAATAGAAACCCTACTAGCCCCTATCATGGCACTGCCACACGTCGCTTTTGCCGTTGGTTTTGCATTCCTATTTACACCGAGCGGGTTTATCGCGCGTCTTTTTGGCGAACAAATTAACTGGCAATTGATTCATGACCAATATGGTTTTGGCTTGATTGCCGCTCTGACGCTCAAAGAGATCCCATTTTTGCTGTTTATGAGTATTCCTTTACTCAAACAGTTGAACATTAGCACCACCCTTATCACGGCACAAAGTCTGGGCTATAACAATGCACAAGCATGGCAAAAGATTATCTTGCCACAATGGTTACCCAAGATCCGTTTCTCGCTATTTGCAGTGATGGCCTATAGTATTTCGGTCGTTGATGTGGCGCTAATTATCGGCCCGACTCAACCGCCCACATTATCCGTACTGGTGTGGCAATGGTTAAATGATGCCGATCTTGCGACACTACCAAAAGCCTCTGCTGGAGCCTTAGTATTACTGCTTATGTGTTTAGCCAGCCTGCTTAGTATCCGTAGTGCAGAATGGTTCATCACCCTAAAATGCAGAACTTGGCTGTCAAATGGTCGATTTTCTCTGCCAATTGGTGGTAAAAGTATTATCACTATCACGTATTTAATCCCCCTTGTAACCTTACCTATTTTACTGCTGTGGTCGTTTGCACAACGCTGGCGGTTCCCAGATATAACGCCATCGCGTTGGTCACTGCGATTTTGGCAACAAGAATGGGATTATTTGCTAGATGTCATCGCCAATAGCATCATGATCGCGTTAGTTAGTGCTACGATAGCCTTAGTTTTTGCGATTATCGTGCACGAACACAACATTAAAGCAGAGACGAGTAAGCCATTTTTAAAAGTACCACGATTACTCATCGCTATTCCGATGTTGGCACCACAGTTATCACTGCTGTTTGGCATCCAAGTAGTCACCTTATACATCACAAATCAGCATTATTATTTATGGGTCACTTGGGCACACATTTTCTTTGTTTTTCCTTATATTTTTCTTGCACTTGATGGCCCTTGGCGCAGTTATGATCAACGCTTAGATAAAGTAGCATTAAGTTTGGGCATGCCCCCTTTCCAAGTCTGGTGGAAGATTAAACGGCCATTATTATTACCTGCGATCTGGATAGCTTGGGCTGTAGGTATCAGCGTTAGCCTTACACAATATTTACCGACCTTGATGTTAGGTGCAGGGCGCATATCAACTTTAACCACAGAAGCGGTAGCATTATCTAGCGGACAAGATCGCCGCATCAGTGCCATTTATGCATTATTACAGTCCCTTGCCCCTTTTATATTTTATATCATCGCTATTATTGCTAGCCGTAAAACGGGTTCGCTAGAACAGCAAACATCAACATCAACATCAACATCAACATCAACATCAACATCAACCAGTAGGATATCGACATCGAATGTCTCTGTCAGTCAACAATCTAACCATCCTTGATAACCATAATCAGCCCTTATTCACACCGGTATCTTTTACTGTTGCGCAAGGAGAGGTTCTCACATTAATGGGTCCGAGTGGCTGTGGAAAGTCCAGCTTATTAAGTGTGATTGCAGGGCATACATCAGCTGACTTTAGCTATCAGGGTGAGTGCTATTACCAGCAACAATTATTAAATAACTTGCCCGCAGAAAAACGGAACATCGGTATGTTATTTCAAGATGACTTGTTATTTCCGCATCTGAACATTTGGGAAAATCTCGCTATCGCATTACCAAATAAAGTGAAAAAGGCACAGCGAAAACCAAAAGCCCTTGAAACGCTAACGCAGCTAAACTTATTAACGCTAGCCGACAAAACACCTATGCAAATATCAGGTGGTCAACGCGCACGTATTAGTATGATGCGCATGTTACTTGCCGAACCTGCCGTTGTATTACTCGACGAACCATTCAGTAAGTTAGATAAATCATTACGCAGTGAATTTAGAAACTGGGTATTTGCCCAAACCATCAACAGACAACTGCCCGTATTAATGGTGACGCACGACGCTGACGATGTCCCTAACGGAAGTAAATGCCTACACTGGCCATGGAACAAGGAAAACGAGAATGCTTGACCGTTACGCTATAAAAATTATCCGTTGGCCAATTAATACAACAGCTAAACTCGTACATAAGACAGGAATAAAGGCCGATCAGGTGACCCTATTTGGTTTTATGCTTGGGTTAATGAGTTTTCCAGCATTAGCGCTGCAAGAATACAATATTGCCTTGGTGTTCATACTTTTAAATCGAATATTGGATGCTGTAGATGGTGCTGTTGCTCGGATACAAGGTATCACTGATAGTGGTGGTTTCTTAGATATCACCTTGGACTTTTTGTTTTATTCACTCGTACCGTTTGGATTTGTTGTTGCCGATCCAAACGCCAACGCTGTCGCAGGTGCATTTTTAATCTTCGCTTTTATTGGCACAGGTTCAAGTTTTTTAGCCTTTGCGATCATGGCCAGCAAACAGAAAATTGAGAACCCGGTTTATAAACACAAATCGCTGTATTACATAGGTGGTTTAACGGAAGGAACAGAAACAATTCTTTGCTTCATATTATTGTGCCTGTTCCCATCTAGTTTTACCACCATTGCATATATTTTCGCGACACTATGTTGGATCACAACAGTTTCACGTATTTGGGCTGGTTATCAAACTCTAAAGTAGATTCATAATAAATATCATTAGAGCTGAACCCTAGTCCAATTAATTACGGATAGATCTCTTAAATATCAGCCACTATTTTTTGTAATAAACGTACGATCTCTTGCTGTTCTTCGCCTTCTAACGAACGGACTAAGTCAGCATTGATCGCAACTGGTATCGGCACTAAGTCCGTTTTTAAAGCCTTACCAGCCTCAGTCAAGTAAATACGGAAAGAGCGGCGACTATTTGGATCATCTCGACGCTCAACTAATCCTAACCCCACTAATTTATCTAATGTACGTGTTGTTGTTGAACTCTCAACTTTTGATTTTAAAGCTATGTCACGTTGTGTCACCCCTTCCTCTTCCCATAAGCACATTAAAGTCGGCCATAGCGCTAATGATAATCCTCGTTTCTTTAATTCTGTATCAAAGTCTTTTGATGCTTTATTAGCAACGACATTAAGCAACCAACCGAAGCTTTTTTGACGATCAAATTTGTTTTCCATTCTATACCTATGATAATTAAGAAAGCGCAACTATTGCTATAGTAACTAATACCGCAACAATAAGCACCAACAAGGCTTTTAAATTTGATTCAAAGCGTACAGATAAAGCAACACATTTAGCTTGATATCCAGTAACCATCGCCAATACTAATGGCTTATTACATAATTTATAACCAATAATAGCACCGACATGAATAAATATTAATAGCGGCAAAATATAGAACAATAAGTTATGAATAAACGAAAAAACATCAAATAACCAATCCGTTAGCCACAATTCTGCCAATGGTAAGTTATCAGCAAAGCCAGCGAGTACTAGGCCAGAAATACATTGTAGTAATAAGCAAAGTAACAGACTTATCACCATCCAACCACCAGCAGGATTATGACCAATACTCTCGACTTTCAGGCCATGTAAATATTGCCATATTACTTTTGGCGATCGAACAAACTGTTTAAAACGGCTCGTCTCACTACCAATAATGCCCCATGTCATTCGCCATATAATTAATGTGAGCAGACCTAACCCTAACTGTATATGCGGCCCTTCGCCATTATAGCCAGTAATAATAAGCGCCATAAATAATACAGATTGTAACCAATGATATAAACGTGTTGGTAAATCCCAAATCTTCATTTTTAAACCTCTCAATTAAATGCAACAACAACACTTTACACCAAAACAGTTGCACACGCAATAATTGCAGTGTAAGGTATATAGCAAGTCCACAGAGACAAACTTAAATATTTAATCAGGAGTAAGACATGCAGGTATCCCAACAAATAAACAAATTCATCGCAGCACTATCTATTACATTAGGTTTTGCAAGTATGTCTGTGCAAGCATCTGAAAAGATGTCAGTAGAACAAGGTATACAAGACGTAGAGCAACGCCAAAATGCTTTCTCAGAAATTGATGAACAACAAGAACAAATAGAAGACCTGCTTGATGATAATAACAACAACTGGCAACAGCTCATCACACTAAGTACAGCGCTAAACGCCAATTCATCCTCACTACAACATCTGTTTGTTGCAGGCAGTCAACCTGGCAGTAAAGCTAAGGACAAAGTTTGGAATGATAATGATAAATTTAAAGCCGCATTAACAAAAATGGATAATAGCTTTATAAAAATGGATAGAGCAATCAAACAGCAAGATAAGTACGCAGCTAAAGATGCACTAAAAGAAGCAAACAAGACTTGCCGTAACTGTCACCGCCAATACCGTTCACGCTGGTAAATACAGGTACAGCAATAGTCATGTAATCACTTTTATCACTCATTTAGGATGTAACCATGAATACTAAAACACTAAAAAATATACATAAAACAGCGGCGATACTTGCACTTGTACTCATCACATCATTTCTTACAAGTACCATCATTGCCGATCTATTAGCAACACCACAGCAGATTGCACTCGTTAAAAGTACCATATTCATGTTTATTCCTGGACTCATTTTAGCCATGATGGTCACCGGAATATCAGCAAAAAAACTATACCCAGGCGCGATAAAAGGCGTATTTAAGATCAAACAGACTAGGATGAAGGTTGCGGGCATCAATGGGGTGATCATTTTATTACCCGCGGCAATAATATTAGCAAGGTGGTCTGCATTAGGGCAATTCGATGGGTTATATTGGACAGTTCAAATTTTAGAAATCATCGCTGGGATGACGAACTTGACCATGATCGGCTTAAATATTAGAGATGGCATTCGTTTAGGACATAAGGAAAAAAAACGTACTACTCGCTAATATTACAATAACGGATTCAATGCGTCTAAAAGTGCTCATCGATGATGCGCAAGCAGCCAACCCGAGTGTAAATGTTAATGCAGTTAATGAGAATAACGTAAACTTACTACTTCAATAAATAAGGCGTGATAAACTCGCTCACTTCACGCTGGCAGACACCTACTTCAACCTCGGTTCCGGCATCAGTTAACACTGTAATGCCCTTACCACTGTTACGCGGGTCAGGATCAACAACTGCCACAACCACACGTTTTATATTACGACCAACAAGCGAATGAGCACAGGATGGTGTACGACCTACAAACGAACAAGGCTCTAAAGTAACATAAGCTGTTACCTCTTCCAGCGAATTGTCATATTGGGCGATAGCTTGTGCTTCGGCATGATGTTGACCAAGCGCTTGAGTAAAACCCTCGCTAACAATTCGATTATTTTTAACTAGCACACAACCAACAGGTGGATTAGGTCGACAATGTGGTAACGCTAATTTAGAAAGTTCTAATGCACGAAGCATAAACTTTTCATCATTCAATAAATCCAAAACTTATCCTTACAACGTGACTTTCGGTCAGACAATTCTGCTTCACGTTATATCATTACAATGCAATATTATACAGCGGCAGTGCGTAAACACTGATTAATCTTTGATGGTAACCGTTTTACCAGCAAAGATCGAATCGTGTACGAAATTACCGCCGTTTTTACTCACTTAATAATATTGCCCTATTCACTTTTAAAACGTAATAGAGACTTACCTCATTGTCTATTTTTCCGTTTGAAGTAAATAATCAAGACCACTGGTAATAGCAATAACCTGTGCTTGAATACAGTTCTCATCATCGACTAATGGGCTATCTGGGTATACTTCCGTTGTTGTTCCATAAATACAATCACTGAACCCAGAACATAAACCTAACGCCTTAGTGGCATAATTAATGACACCAAACTGAGCCAGTTTTTCACCAATAATACGACCGCTATCATCGGCTGGTGCAACATGGGTAACCTTACTAACGGCATTAATAATATGCGTTTGAAATTCAGTATTCGGGTTAAGCGTATCACCCACTAAATAAAATCCGTCGGGAATACTCCAATTATCATGAACAACAGCATCACGCGCAGCCAATGCAGGTCTAAACTCGCTGTTATCTGTATCCGTCGTTTCATGCAAATCGATATGTGCAGTGATCTGAACATCAAGTTTAGCAATACATTGCATTAATGCGGCAGACTCTTCGGCTGGACTATTTTCAACAAAAGAACGGTTTGGATCAATGGCATTTGGATTCCAGCGATTAATGGTTTCATAACCCCAAGGACTAACACAAGGTGCAACCACAATATTAAACTGTGCGCTATAATTTAGCGCTTGTGTTTCAATGAAACGAATAGCACCTTGCACACCACTAGTTTCGTAACCATGGACACCACCCGTAACAAGAATGGTTGGTTTAGCATTATCCCAATGACGTGTTTTAACCACAAATAACGGAAAACGAGCCGGGTCATAAGACAGAGCACCATACTGTTCAACATCAAAATCTTGCTGTAGCGGTTCTAATTTAGCAAGAACCTCTTGCTGGTAAGTCCGTACTACGGTTTGTTTCGCCAACCATGCAGCTTTATCTTCAGCGGTCCACTTTTGACCAGGCGTACCGATTTTATATGCTTGTTCATGATCCATTTAATAACCTTCCTTAGGATAATAATGTTTATATTTATATTATTATAATGCGCTATTAAGGTGTGGATTAACAAGAGAAAGTTTTATATTGAACAAATTGAGTAGAACGATCACCTTTACCAACAACCTAAAGTGATCACTTATTTATAAATAGAATAAAAGGCTTAGGCCATTATTGAGCCTGAATATTAAGGATCACATCCGACGTTGAACCATAACTGCGAATATCAATCTTCCAAATACCAGCTTTTGGATTATCAATTACGCAGGTTTCAATATTACCAGGTGTTTTGGAAATGCAATCCGATTTAGAAAACAATGACTTGTCTCCATGTTTTACATAAAGATCGGCATCACCCGTTCCACCAGCCAATGTCACGGTAAGACGCGTATAGCCTTCACCTAATTCTTGTTTAAAATGAGCGGGCCTAAAAAAGCTCGTCGATATATTTGATTCTGTTCTATCAATTTCAATAGCAGGTGGTGGCGTAACACTACATTCGCTGTCATCTTTGACATCGGCAACGATACCTACGGCCGTTAACGAGACCAGAACATCATCAACACTATAGCCTAAGTCACAGGCTGCATCCATAACCCCGTTACCAGCATCATCCCAATTACTGTTTGGCGTCCAGTAAAGTTGATTAGCCGTTGCGTATAAGACAAATGCTTTCTCAGTATCCCAGCCAGGCGTTGTCGCTAAGTTATAAAACGCTTTGTTATACACACCCGAGCTATGATGAACATTCATAAGATAACGATAATCCGCTTGGTTATCGATCGATTTACCATCCATCGTCGGATCACTCATAGACCGTAACGCACCACTACCTTTCAGTATTTGAGCACCGACCAACCAATCATTACTGCCATGCATATAAAATTCAGCCGCTTCACCAGCCATATCTGAGAATGATTCATTTAAACCACCAGACTTACCTGAGTATACTAGCCCAGAGTTTTGCTCTGTAAAACCATGGCTCACCTCATGCGCTGATACATCTAAACTAACCAAAGGATAAAAGGTATCTGCACCATCACCAAAGGTCATCGATTCACCATTCCAAAACGCATTCTCATAATTGTTATCATAATGAACGCGCATCACTAACTGTGATGTTAACGGAGAAACATTTAGCCAATCGTTATACATATCAAAAATGACACCACCAAAAAAGTGTGCATCGTTAAGTGGTGAATAAGCGCCATTAATCTGCTTAACGGTATTCTCTGGGCAGGTAAAACTGAATGCAGTGGCCCCTTCCTTTTCATGATTTAAATTCACCGTTTTCAACTGTTCATTGCTCATCGTACAGGTGTCACCAGACTGACTCACATTTAGCGCTTTAAAATCACTACCGTAACGATACTTCGCTGTTTTATAATTACCGCCAGGGCCTGTTGCATCTGCTGTTTGTAAGTTATCTAAATATCTAAGTACTTCACCCGACTGAGCATCCATAATATAATAAGGACGTGAGGGCTCATCTGCAATTTGGAAGAAACTCACTTCATATACTAACCTAGCAACGCCTTCATCATCCTGCCAAACTGCAAGTCGCGACGTTTCATTTTCCGTTACAATCGATTGACTCATGACTAATGGACTTGCAGGTATACTTAAGCGTTTCGCTCTTAATAATGCATCTACTTTTGTCATCAATGGTGTGATATCAAAAATATCATCAGCAATATTATTTAATACTGCACCGTGGGCACGCTTAAAAAGGCCACTCTTATTATGAGATATAACAGCCTGTTCACCAATAACAGGTAACCCAAAGTAGGTTTGCTGATAACGGGTGATCGTATCTCCATTATTATTTCGATACGTTTTAATCACACTTAAACCGTCGTTCCGTGACAGCCCCAAGAGTTGTGCAGGTGCACTCGCTAATATGCCAGGGTCAGTTAATGTAGCCGTTGCTAGCTTCTGCATACTATCACGTAAATTAACTCTTTCTGCCGCAATTGTATTTACAGAACTAAGGAGACTAAACGCAACTGCAGAAAGTATAAACTTTTTATTCGTCATCATATTGAATACCTCAAATTAAGTATGTGAAGTATTAGTAAAGCATGATTAACGGCTCGCAAAGTACCAAAGTGAGCCACACTAAAGTACCAAAATCTTAATTTCAGGATCTGAAAAATGGTTGTGGCCTATTTCCCTCCAATGAAAAGACCATAATCTAACCTTATGCTCAATAGGTAATTAACTATCAATTAGGCTAATCGAGTTCAATCAAAAATGCCCACCAGCTAGGCTGACGGGCATTTCATGGAAAATAGCGATACTCAAATTTGAATACGTTAGTTATTCAACATCAGGGACTTTCAATACACGACTCCCTAACTCACCGAGATCGGTATCATCAATACCTTGTAACGCAGTGCCTCGACTAAAGACTTTAACACTAAAATCAATGCCGTTAGTTTCAACTATTGCAAGGTAATCATGGGCAGTTTGAGCGACATCATTCCCATCTGTATACTCCATAACAACCTTAACGATGCCCTCTTCGTAAATCATCCAAGTCATTGGAATACTGACATCACCAGCGCCGTTGTTATGAGTAAACACACCACTACCATCTTGGTTAAACTGATATGTATCAATGTCATCCGCTTGGTTAAATGCATCACCAGTCGTGAGCGTAATCCCTCGGTCAATCAAACTATCACTGAATGCCGCGAGTAATTTTCCATCCTGACAAGATGTAACAACTTGTTTAAACTCATCGAGACTACGATACGTGAGAGGCACATCATTCACTTCGTCCCATCCTGAATCAAGGTCTTCACAAGCGAGTATATCAACAGAGAGATCGACACTTTTATAAGTCGTACTCCATATCGATTGACGACCGTTATCATAAACTGCAAACGTTAGGTTGCCGTTTGAGTCATCTACAAGTCGCATGACGTAATTAAGAGGTTGCTCTTCACCGTTATAAAGTTCTAAATTATCATCATCATTGATTACCCATATACGATTGTACTTAACACCGTTACGATAATAAAATGCGGTATTATCAACATTAAATACATAAGAACGAGTTTGAAGAGAACCTGTGATCCGTAAAATAGAGTTACCTGCTAAATCCATATCAGGAATCCGTTCACACGCCTCTAATTGGGCATTAAAACTCTCAATTGAAGCATCCCCGGACGTATAACGCACTTCACAGTCAGCATATTCTCCGACTTCCGGATCAAGTGGGTCTTTATCGTCAATATCAGCAACATTATCATTATCATCATCAGGATCGGCATTATTACCGATATTATCACCATCACTGTCTAACCACTCATCCGCATTGTCTGGTAATGCATCTAACGCATTAGGTACACCATCGGCATCATTATCGCTGTCTAAATCAGCTGCGCGATCAAATACAGCAATTTCAATATCGAAAGTGTCTTCAGCCATTCTACTTTTAATCATTCCACTAACAGCCGTCGTCAGTTTATTAAACAGGGCATCATCAGTGTCATCGGTAATCACAGCAATGAATTCATTTTCATCATCAGGCAGTATCTTAGAACTAACTATATTCTCGGCTACGTAAGCAATATTAGGGCGACTATCCGCGATAAAATCACTTAATACATAATCTTCAGGTATACCAAAATCATTAGCAACCTTAACAACTGCCTCTTGTTTTACCACAGCTAATTGTTCTTCACTTTCACTGCCATCTGTATTGTGCGCGATCTCAATATCGACTAGGGTTGATAGTGGGGTTATTTCCATTTCACCAGGTGGTGCTGACATGACATAATTATTGGCGGCTGAACCAGTGTCTTCATCAACGGTTTGATCAAAAATTATTTTTGCAAAAGCGGAGTATTTCTCTGGGTTAACGGTATTAGTAACATCTAATTGAGCTACGCCCCCATCACCCGATAATATTGAAGGTTCATCATCACCACGTTGTTTATCACCGTCAATATCGAGCCAAACTTGCGCATTTTTTAAATACCCATCGATTACTTTTACGTTATAAAAAACGGATGTAGGAACTGTGACCACCGGAGGTATAACTACGGGTGCAGGAACTGTGACCACCGGAGGTATAATTACGGGTGCAGGAACTGTGACAACTGGAACTGGAACTGGAACTGTGGGTGTAGTTACCTTCCCCGTGTTTTTATCATCATCATCACCACCGCCACCACAGCCAACCAGCGTGATTGAACTGGATAAGGCTAACGCTACAAATAATAGTTTTTTCTTCATGTTTTTATCCTTAACACTTCAATAACAAGAGTCAAATGCAAACAAGAAGATGGTAAATACGTACAACATTAAAGGAACATACCATCAACACATAATTACTATACTAGAC
>Ga0209291_1000487_pt1 | contig 38170 bp, 29 predicted proteins | sample GOMGulsemesocosm_FD_184633 | JGI IMG/M metagenome (GOLD analysis project Ga0209291, IMG submission 184633) | Methane-oxidizing microbial communities from mesocosms in the Gulf of Mexico - GOM9B Gulf of Mexico (SPAdes) (version 2) | ecosystem: Environmental > Aquatic > Marine > Cold seeps...
TAGTATTATACTATATCCCATTCCTGTTTATGGTTAATTCTATTTAAAACACCTCTCTAGCAATAGCTTCAATATTACTAGATTTCCCCATTGAGTAGTAATGTACCACAGGTACACCAGCAGAAATTAATTCTTTATTCTGTTGAGTTTTATTTCTTTTTTGAAAAGGTTAAGAGCTAGTTTTTTGATTATATATATATGCGTTATGTCATCTGAATATCTAATGAGTGTCTCGTGTAATAAATGTTCTAAGTTTCAAATTTAGAATGAATTTCAATATCTATACACCATAGAATGACATTCTAGGACGAATTTTAAATAAAAAATAGGCTAGTTTAACAGGTAGTCTATTTTTTATTCTCAACGAAATTTTAATTCTATAATTGCATATTGTACAACTGCATTTCGAGTATCTGTATTTATCCAGCTAATTATTAATTTACTTGAGTTTATAGCCTTTATTACTGGGTGATCATTATTAGTTTTTGGAGTGCTAATTTCTGTAGTTTTTAATAAAGAAGTAGTGTTCCATACTTGCATCACAATTTTAGTATATCCTTTGTTTTCAAATTCGTAATATTCCTCAAATACTATATAATAATTACCATTTACAGCAACCATTTGTGGATGACGGCCAGTTTTACTAACTATTTTTTTATCATTTGAGGTATTGGTTTTTAAAAAAATTCCTGAGTTTGTTTCTGTACCTGTAAACCAAACTGCTCCAGTTTCATTTGTGTTAGTTGCAAGTGAAGGTCCGGTATGAGGGCAACCGTTTACTTGCCAATTATCAGCATATATTGTTGATGATTTACTAAAGCTTTCACCATTATCATTTGATGAAGTAAAGTACATATCGCGAACTTCGGTTTTGGTGTCAGCTACTATTGTGGGAAATCCAATTTCTGTAGGCGCAATTAAGTTTCTAAATGCAACTTTAATATCACCATTTTTACCAATTTCAAGATCTGTTCTACAACATTGACAAACAGAGCCTTCTAAGGCAATTTCATTTTGAAATTTATTAGATACATCAGTTTTAGCGAAATATAATGTTTGTCCTTGTCTATCTTTATGTAGTTTCCTGTTATCTAACCAAGATATACCTATATTTCCATCTGCTAATTGTTCAATATCAAAGAAACTTTGACTTGAACTTGTATGGTCAGTTACTAGTTGTTGTTTTTCACTCCAAGTAATTCCTCTATCTATAGAAGTAGTGTAATACAGAGTTCCACCATACATTGATTTACTATTCCTTGATTTTACCCTAAAAACAGCAAATAAAACACCTTTTTGTGTAATCCCAACTTTTGCCATACTCTCTACATGTAATTGCAATCCTTTTGAAGGCGTAACAGTAATTTGTCTTCCAAATTTATTTGTTTTAGTATTCCAAAAAGCAAAGTTTAAATAAGTATCTTTTTTATTTTTAGCATGTTGTGTCCAACTTATAAGCTGTTCGTTTTTAGAAGTAAATAAAAAAGTTCCTTCTGAGTTTAAATTTTTATCTGTGAGCTGTATTATTTCATTTTTAGGAGTATCAATAACTGGGTTACTATTATTTTTTTCTTTGCAAGAAGGAAAGATAATAGTGAAAAGGATGAAGAATATGCTATAATTTTTCATGATTAATGTGTTTTTTTATATTTGTCTATTGGAGCTAATATACTGTCGTTCCGTTTCACTATATGAAAATCACTCGAACTGACAATAAAGATATAAATATGCCAAACTGAACTTGTCGAAATCTTATGAAAACTCATGTTTTATGGATTTCGACAAGCTCAATCTGACAATGGATTACAATTTATATTTTAACCCAATAACAATTGTTTTTGGGTTACCAGGAGTATAGGTTGTTCTTCCCCAAGCTGTATTCGCTCTTGTAGCATACAGTTCATTAGTAAGGTTCATGACATTCATCCAAATTCCAAAATGAAGAGTATCATATCCTAAACGAGCATTTAATGTGTCGTATCCTTCATAAGTATATTTGTTTAATTCGTCTGTAAAATATTCACTTACATGTTGCCATTCAGCACCTATTCTGAATCCTTTTAAAAAAGGTATATTGTAATCAATTCCTGCATTAGAAACCCAATCAGGTGCTCCAGGCATTTCATTGCCACTAAAGTCATTATTCTCACTAATTATACCATCAATTGTTTTTGTTATAAAACTGGTGTATTCATGTTTTGAAAAAGCGGTATTATAGCGAACAGTTAAATTTTTAATCGGATTTACTTTAATTCCAAACTCAACTCCTTGATGCTTTGTTTCTCCTACATTTTTATTTTCACGAGTAGTAATCCCATTAACCTTTGTAGAAACAGAAACAACTTCATTTTTCCCATGTAATGAGTACACAGCAAAATCGATATAAACCTTATTTTTCAATAAACTCATCCACCCTCCTAATTCATAGTTATTAAAAGTGGTAGGATCTAATAAAGGGACATCATCTTTTCTGAATAGGTCACTAATACTTGGGGGAATAAAACCAACACTATAATTAATATATGTACCAATGTTTTTTGTGAAATTATATGTTAATCCAACTCTAGGAGTTATTGCTGTAAATGATTCTTTAGCGTCTGAAGATGAATAATCTGAGGCTGAATCTAATCTGTTTTTAAAATCATAACTATATACGTCATAACGTAATCCTGCATTTACTTTTAAATTAGTTATGGGCTCAAAATTACCAGTAATAAAAACTCCAGTATTTACAATGTCAGCTGAATAATCGGATTTATATACACCTGTTTGTGTGAAAGTATCAAAATACCCTGAAGTATTTCTATTTACATCTAAAATCTCGGCATTAAATGTTTTTGGGCTAAAATCAATATTTCCACCTAAACTAATATTAGCCTTTAACTTATCAAAACTAATGTTATGTTGTAAGTAAGCAGCATAACTGTTAAAACTATTGTCGTTTAATTCACCAGTTGTAGTATCTCCAAAATCTGTATCACTTGCAATTCTGTAACTCGGATTTTGCTTCATAGTATTATCACGATATACTAAACTCAAACTGGTATTGTTTTTAGTATTCCATTTATGTGATAAAGTAGAGTTTAAACGTAATGATTTAGCGTCTCTAAATGTAAAGGTGTGATATGAAGAATAATCTCTGTTATTAAATTTTGTTTCATCTAAACTACCACTCATTTCACTAAAATAATCCACATATGTTAAAGAATTAGACCAGTTTAATTTATCAGAAAACTGATGCGTTATTTTCCCAGTAATAGCATTTTTATTATAGTTTCCATATTCTCGGACACCATTACTGATTTTAGATTTGTATCCACTAATAGCAATTCCAGTTTTTTTATAGGTAGTAGCTATTTTAGCATCAGTTCTGAAATATCCTTTATCATCCATACGAACGCCAAACTTACCTGTAAGGGTAGGAGTTGGGTTTTCAGTAATAAAGTTTATAGCTCCTCCAACAGCTTCACTACCGTAAAGTGCAGAATATGGACCACGGATAACTTCAATAGTTTTGGTTGCTTCCATATTCATTTCCAATAAAGCATTGTGATTAAAAACACCATTTGGTCTAATCGGAATACCGTCTTCTAAATATAAATACACTCCTTTGGTAGAAATAGGTTGTCGGATAGACATCATGTGTTGTTCGTTACCTAAATCAACCATGTGTACTCCACTTTGTTGATTTAAAACCTGATCTACTGAGCTTGGGTTTATTGTAGCAATTGTTTTAGCAGATACAGCTGATATTGCGACAGGAATTTCTTTTCTTTTTTGAGCAGTTCTTGAAGCACTAACAACGACTAAATCTAAATCATTAGTTTTTGACTCCATGATAACTATCATGTTTTCAGTTGCCTTTTGTGTAATGGTTTCATGAGATTCATGTGTAAAAGTAATCAGCTTATTTGTTGTGGTTACTACTAAAGTGAATTTACCTGTAGTATCAGTAGTGGTTGTTGTTCCAGATGTTGAAGTGATTTGAACATTAGCTAATGGATTAATGGTATTAGTTACGGTTCCTGTAATTGTTTTTGTTTGTGCACTTGCAATTAATGCGAATAAGCACATGCAAATTGTTGAAAAAATAGTTTTCATTATAATGTAGACATTACTAATAAGTAATGCGAAATATTTATTAATTAATAAAATATACGGGGTTTGTATATAGAATTTATCCACATACAAATAGTACCAAATGTAATTAAGTCTACAATTGGTATTAATCTAAAAAATATTAAGAAATAAGTTTTGGAGGTTGGAAAATAGAAGTATAATAGGAATCAATGAAGGTGTTATCTACTCCGTTAATTACAGTATTATATTTTCTGAATATTCTTTGTTGTATTAGAATTGTTTGTGCTAAAAAAGGAGCCACTGGGTATTCCTTCATGTTTAAGGGAGGTATAGATTTTTTAGTATCGATACCATTATTCGCTTTTTTAAGTTCTTTTGCTAAATGACATTTTCCATTACATTTAAGTATTGGTTTAGCTTTGTTTTCGCATAATTCGGCAACAATATAATCGTAGTCAATGTAGTATGCTATAACTGGAGTTATAGGTTTTAACATTGCAACTATATACAATACTGTAAATAATATGCCGAATATTTTTATTTTCAAATGTTTTTCTTTGAATGTGGCAAATTTAAGGAATAGGATTTATATATAAAATGAATCTACAGAATTTAATGTGCTATAGTAATATTCCTTTTTAATTCATTTCCCAAAGCATCAACTACTGTAATTGTATGTTTACCTATAGTAGGTAATATTCCAATTTCATGAAAAGTTTCTGTAGTTTGAATATATTTATTATCGATATACCAAAAAACTTTAGTCTCAGGGTTTATATGTGCGATTTTTAATATTATTGGATTCATTTTTTCATGTTCATTTTTAGCCAAAATTATCGTGCCATTATTTTTAGGAGAAATAAAATCCATTGTTCTTCCTGTTTCTTGTTTACAATCAGTACGTAATTCAGGTAGTGTTTTGTAATTAGCATGATGTTTTTTATAATACCATTCTTGTAAAGGAGGTAATATAAACCATGGAGTATTTTCAATATTATCAAGCGTTTCACACGAAGTGTTTACTCTATGATTACTATTTTTATCTAGATGAATTAAATGATGAAACGGACATGCTTTAAAACGGTTTCCTAATGCTGGAATCCAGGTTTTATTTGTTTCACAGAGTTCGGTAGCTAAATACCCGCTTTGGGTGCATGTATTAACTTCTGTTAACTCATCAAAAGGTTTTGCAAACCATGTTGATTTAGGAAATAAATTAAAAACATCAAATAATACTGGAGCAGCACTATTTATACCTGTTAAATTCGGACGGCCTTCTCCATCTGCATTTCCTACCCAAACACCAACAGCAATATTTTTAGTAACACCAATAGCCCAGGCGTCTCGGTTTCCGAAACTCGTTCCTGTCTTCCAAGCTATTTCTTTTGATGAATCGTAAAATTTCCAAGCTTCATCACCTTCAGGACGGTTTACTTCTTTCATAGCTTCAAAGGCCAGATAAATACTTCCTGCGTCAAAAATAGGTTTCTCATGAGTTAGTTTACCCAAATCCGTAATTTCATTTTTTGTAAACGAAGCTTTATTAAATTCATTAGTATAATATTCACTTGAACTCTCCGTATAATGATTTAGTGTTCCAGCTAATGAAGCATACGTATTACATAAGTCCCACAAGTTGCTTTCCGCGCCACCAAGAATTAACGATAATCCATAATGGTCTGCTCCTTTATTGATGTTCCTTAATTTAAACTTCCCTAATTCATCATAAAATCGCGCTAAGCCATATTGATGTAACATTCTTACTGCAGGGATATTTAAGGACTTCGCTAATGCTTTTTTAGCTGCTACTGCTCCAGTATATTGTAAATTGAAATTTTCTGGTTTGTAATTGGCAATAGTTGTGGGAATATCTGGAACCAAAGTATTTGGTAGTAACTCTCCTTTATCAAGCATTGCTATATATAATAAAGGCTTTAAAACACTTCCGGTACTTCTAGGAGCATCAATAATATTTACGTCTTTCTGATTTTCTTTAGTTGTTGGAGTATTGCCAATATAACTTAATACTTTTTTTGTTTTAACATCCAACACTAATACTGCCATATTATGTACTTCATTTTGTTTTAAAATGGCATGATGTTGTTTTACAATAGTATTTACACTTTCCTGTATATTTAACTTAACGGATGTCCTTATACGTTTTCCTCTATTTGATTTGGCTATTTTTTGTAATAAATGAGGGGCTATCTGTGGTAATGAAAATGGTTTTTGTGGTAATGATTCTTGAATGGCTAACTGATAGGTAAGCGTATCAATTATTTTTTGTTGACATAATTTATGCAATAACCGATTTCTTTTTTTGAATAGTTTCTGTTGGTTTTTTCCTGGATAGATTAAACTGGGAGCATTAGGAAGTACAGCTAGGGTAGCGCTTTCTGCCCATGATAATTGGTGTGCTTTAACTCCAAAATAGCGCCATGATGCAACATCAATTCCAACTACATTCCCTCCAAATGGAGCATTGGATGTATAGTAGTTTAGTATATCGTCTTTTGAGTAGCTTATTTCTAACCGTGTAGCTAGTATGAGTTCTTTTAGTTTTTCAAAATAAGTTCTTGACTTTCCATTTCTGGATAATCGAATAACTTGTTGGGTAATAGTACTTCCTCCTCTAACTACATTTCCTTTAGAAATATTTGATTTTAATGCTTTAAAAATAGACACAGGATTAAAACCAGGATGCTGATAAAAATGAGCATCTTCGAATTGTATGATACAATGTTTAAACTTCTCTGGAACTGAATCACATTTTGGAAATCGCCATTGTCCATCACTTGCAATTTGTGCACCTAACAATTCTCCTTCAGTACTTTCTATTACTGTAGCAGTAGGTTTATTAAATAACTGTTCAGGTAAACATAAAGCATAAAAAAGGAGTAGAATTAAAATTCCTACAGCTATTATTTTATGTTTTTTTAAATAGAATGTTAAGTTCATTAGTAATTTGAGGTCAGTAATCAATACGCTATATTCAAGTCAGTTAAAAATAATGTTTTTTGTTTTTGATAGCGATATAGAATTAACTCACTGGTGGATAAAAATACAATTAAAGTTGTGATTAATTGTTTATTTTTATTCATTGCCATTAGAAAGTTTTAAGTAAACTTAATTTATTGTCAGATTGAACTTGTCAAAATCCATAAAAAGTTAATTTCCATAAGATTTCGACAAGCTCAGTTTGACATTTTTTAGCAGGGATCAATAAACTTTCGGATAGTAGTGGTTTTTAACATTCAATATTAAGTAATCATTCATCATGAAAAAATCAACAGTACAGCGAATCTCTCAAGTGCTTTTTCCAATTATATTTTTGCTGTTCGCTACGGTATTGAATCCTAGTGAAGAAAATCCATTAATAGGTAAAATGTTAGGGGTAGCTATTTGGATGGCTGGTTGGTGGATAACTGAAGCAGTTCCAATCGCAGTTGCGTCATTGTTGCCTTTAGTGTTGTTTCCTTTAACTGGAATTTCAAGCGGGAAAGAAGTGTCATCGAGTTATGTAAATGATATTATATTTTTATTTATAGGTGGATTTATCATCGCTCTAGTTATTGAAAAATGGGATGTTCATAGAAGAATAGCACTACGAACACTACTTTTTTTTGGAAAGGGATTGTTTCCAGTATTAGTAGGGTTTATGGCAATATCTGCTTTTTTATCTATGTGGATTTCTAATACAGCAACAACTCTGTTAATGTTGCCATTAGTCCTTTCTGTAATTGACGAGCTAGAAGCGTTGTATTCTAAAAAGGAAATGGGAAAATTTAAGATTGCTTTATTACTAGGTGTTGCATATTCATGTTCCATTGGAGGAATTGCAACCCTAATAGGAACACCTCCAAATTTAGTGTTTATTAAAACGTTCGCTAATGCCTACCCTAATGCTCCTGAAATTACGTTTGCTAATTGGTTGTTTTTTGCACTACCAATAACAATAGTACTATTCATATCTGCTGTAATAGTGTTGTATTTTTTGTTTAAGCCTAGTAAGAATATCAAATCAATTCAGCCTTCTTTTTTTGAAGAAAATTATTTGGCATTAGGAAAACGGACCTATGAACAAACAATGGTATTGGTATTATTTGCATTATTTGTTCTGTTACTTGTTTTTAGGGCTGACATTGTAATTGGGAGCTTTAAAATTCAAGGATGGCGAAATTTATTTGCACAACCTCAATATATTGTTGATGCAGTAGTGGCTATTTTTATAACCATATTATTATTTATAATACCATCAAAAAACAATTCAAAAGAATATTTAATGGATTGGAAAACTGCAGTTAAATTACCTTGGGGAATTGTATTGTTATTTGGAGGAGGATTTGCTTTAGCAAAAGGATTTCAAACATCTGGTTTATCAGAATGGATTGGAGAAAAATTAACGATACTATCGGGTAGCCCAATACTTGTAATCATTTTAGGGTGTGCCATATTGATGGCTTTTTTAACAGAATTTACATCAAATGTAGCTACAACTCAAGCATTATTACCTTTGAGTATTGCACTGGCTACCTCGTTACAAGTACATCCATTGTATTTAATGATTCCCTTAACAATGGCTGCCTCTTTGGCGTTTATGTTGCCTGTAGCAACAGCTCCAAATGCGATTATTTTTGGATCAAATCAGTTAAAAATAAAACAGATGTTATTGCCAGGTTTTATACTGAATTGTATAGGGATAATTGTGATTACTATTATGATGTATTATTGGGGAAGCTATGTATTTGATTTGAGCCCGAACATACTTCCTGAATGGATGAAATAGAACGAACTTATTTTATCCAATCGTCTTTAAGTACCTCATAGCGTCTATCCATGCATTTATCTTCGTCATTATAAAAATCTCTGACGGGACTCATAAACTTATCTAATATTTTAGTAGACCCAATGTTTTCAATATATACATCGGCAGTTATTTTAGTGCATCCTTTTTCCGAAAAACCATAATCGAGTAAGCCTTTTGTTATTTCTGTTCCGTAACCAATTCTCCAGAATTGTTCGCGCAAACGATAGCCGATTTCATCGTTGTTTTCGTCGTTTTTTAAGTATGCACATAAACCAATAAACGAATTGCTTTTTTTCTCTACAATAGCTCGTACTTGTTTATCTGTATTAAAAATTTTAGAAGAAATTACTTTCTCTAAAAAGGCATCACTTTCTGTTCTTGACATTACTGGTCTAGGTATAGGATTCATGACATTTTTATTCCCCATCATATCAAAAAATGGGTCAGCATCTTCAGGGATTAGCATTCGTACGGTTAATCGTTCTGTTTCGAAAATCATGATGTTTGATTAATTACACTTCGATAAGTTCAGTGTGAAATTTATTGGGTTAGTTAATTATTAAACTCATATTCGCGTTCTACTTTGCAAATACGCACTTTATACCAAGAGTACCAATCGGACTTCCCTTTTTCTTGTGCAAAAAGATGTGCTGTGTTTTCTTTCCAGTTTTTTATAGCATCTAAACTCTCCCAATAAGAAACTGTAATACCGATAGTCTCTTTAGCAGATTCGATGCCGATATATCCAGGTTGTTTTTTGGCCAAAGCTTCCATTTGTTCTGCCATTTTTTGGTAATCACTATCATCATCTTGTTGTTTAGAAGTGAAGATTACTGCGTAGTATGGTTGTGTATTGTTCATTTAGATATTATTAGAAATATTGCTTTAGTTGTTGGTTAGAGATATAAAGGCCTAATTCAGTTAAATCATAGTTCTTGTTATTGTTTTCAGGAGTTGTGTCAAATAATAGGTTTTTTAAAATTAAATATTCGTAATCATCATCACTTATTCTACTTGAACCTGTTTTTATATTATATTTATTGAGTATAATTTCAATTTGTTGTTTTTCAAGCTTGTCAAATTTTAAATACCTAGGTTCTTGGCTTTTTTGTTGCCGTTTAAAATTATCGTTAATAGTTTTATTATTATTTTTTATAACATTATAAAGTTGACTAGAATATTTATCAAGATGTATTTTTTCAGATTTTATATTACCTTTTTGTGTATTTAAGTGTTCTATTTGTTCATTTTTATTTGAAATAAGGTTTTTTAGTTCATCATTTTTGGTTTTTAGTGTTGATATTTTCAAATCTTTTTCTGAATTAGACTCTCCAAATTCTTTTTGTAAATCTTTAATTTGAGTTCTAATTTTAATTGATTCATCTATGCTCAGAGGGACTCTATCTTCTTCAATAAATTTTATATTTAATTTCCGCGCTTTTGACTGTTCTTTTAATTTAAAAGCTAATTCCGATAGATAGGGTAAAAGCCAAATAATTATTCCAGTTGAAATAATTGGAATTAGCCATAATTTATAATTATGATTTACAATATAGTCTTCAATATATTGAACTTTACTTTTTCCTAAAGTTGTTTTGCCTTCAAAAAAAGTAATAAATAAGAGTTGCCAGTTTGTAAACACCCAAGAGATTGTAAATGCACCTAGAAGCGGGCTTGTCACTCTTTCGTATAAACTTGCTTTAATTGATTTTTGTATTTCGTCTATCATTTAGTATTTTATAAATATTTCTAATTCTATTATTTTACTACCTCAACCCATTGCCCTTTTGTACGCACAAAATAATCATCATCATACATGGCTTCACATTGCACACCTGATAAATAATAACTACCTAAATAAGATGCATTTAATAATACACGAACTGTTTTTGTTTCCCGAGATTTTAAATCGAAATAAAAATTAGAACGATCGTCTCTAATATCTTCATGATCAACCGAATTATTATCAAAAGAACCAAAATCTGTAAAACGTGTGTTTACAATTTCCCATCCAGAGGGGAAAATTACAGAAAGTGCTACATCCTTTATAACTTCATTTTTATGATTAGAAATGGTAACCTCAGCAATAAAATCAGTTCCTTGGCTTACTTTTGAAACATCTAAAATTTTCCCGTTTTTAGTTTTATAGGAAACGGTAGCTGTTAAATTACGTTGTGCTATTTTTTCCTGACCAACAGGTAGTACTCCTTTGTTTAATACTCTAGCATAAATAGTATTGTTTTTATTGTTTTTAAGTTCAATACTATTCCCTCCGTTAGTAATAGTAACAACTCTACTTGCTAAAGTTTTAGGAGTGTTAACCGTAGTGTTGTTTTTACTGTTAGTAGTATAACTCACTGAAATTCCTTTCCCTCCAATAAATGCAGCGTATTTAGCCATTGCCAACAAACTATATGCAGTAGTTTGCGTACTCATATACTTGCTGTTTGATAAATTCTGAGCAATATATTTTCCAAGATCTTTCGCTTTAATATGTTCTTTCAACAATACATAAGTTTCTAATGCCATTGCTTTATTCCTATCGGTAGAACCGTAGGTGTAGTAGTTATACTTCTGTGTGTTAAACACAAAAGGAGTACTGTCTACCAATTGTTTTGCGGCATCTTTTTGACCTATTAAGGCATAAGCAGCTGCCAAACGATATTTAGCTTCATTGGTAATGTTTCTTGTTTCTCGCAGTCGGTTCATAGAAGATAAATCAGCATTATTTGCTAATGCCAAGGTGTATAATCTATACGCTTGAGCTAACCCGTTTCTGTGATGTGTTTCACTGTAACGCCAACTTTTAGAAACTTGTTTCTGATAGCTCAACCATTTTGCTTTGAACGAAATTGGAAGTACAAATCCTTTTTTCTCGGCTTCTAGTAAAAAATGACCTGCATAACTTGTGCTCCAATCGTTTATACTTCTTCCTCCTTGCCAATATGAAAAACCACCGATTGTTGTTTGGAAATGTGCCAATCGATCAATTCCTTGTTGTATGTTTTTTTGAATTTGTTGTTTCTTTTTGGTACTTAAATCAAAGATGTCATTTAAAAATAATTGCGGGAACACGCTAGAGGTTGTTTGCTCAACACATCCATGTGGATATTTAATTAAATACTGCAATCTAGAATTAAAATCCATTGACGGTAAAGAAGATAATTCTATAGCAACTCCATTTGTTCCAGTTACTCCAAAAGTTTCAAAATTGATTGTTTTAGTACTATTAGGTTCTAGAATAACATCTAGGGTTTCGGTTGTTTCTGGATTTGGGTTTACAGCATCTATTTCTACTTCGTAGGATGCTTTTTCTCCATTTCCTGAAGCTAGAATTTCCAAAGTTCCTATTCCGTTTTTGAGTACTTCAATATCAAAATACACCATTTTTTCATCTGGTTGACTGAATGAAATATTTTGGGTACTACTTCCTACAACTTTAAAAGTGTCATTCTGTTTTAGTTTTATGCTAACATTTTTCACCCTTTTCTCCATTGCAAAAACAGTAATTGGTAGACGGACTTTTTCACCAGGAGTAACTTTTCTAGGTAATGACGCTAGTACCATTAAGGGTTTACGAACGGGAGTAGTTTTTTCAGCGTTTCCATAAGCTTCTGTTTCTGGATTATGAGCAACTACCATGGTACGTACAGACCCTATGTATTTAGGGATTTTTACTTGATGTGTTTTTGATTGATTCTTACCAATTTCAAAAGGCCCTAAGTAAATTACAACGGGCTTAAATCGGTTTGCTTTTTTGTTTTTACTTCCTGCAGCCATTCCATCTCCACCAATACTAAATACCTGATTTATACGTCCGCCATAAGCGCCTATTACATCATCATATATATCCCAAGTTTTTACTCCTAATGCTTCTTTAGCATAAAAAGTATCCCAAGGGTTTGGAGTTTTAAATCGTGTTAAATCCAATAAACCTTCATCTACAATAGCGATGGAGTAGGTCATAGGTTTACCATTTTTCTCACTCACTTTTACCGTAATGTTTTGTTCTGGCTGTAATACCTTTGGCATTATAATCTCAGGATACAAACGAGTAGTTGGGTTTTCTACAGTAATCCCTGAAACACCATAAGTTCGTATGGGTAAATCATTAGCGGTATTGGCATGTTTTTGAATGGCGGCAATATTAATATATACATTTGGTGCCATTTCAGGAGTAATGTCAAAACTAAATTTAGTATCTCCTTTTGTAGTTTTTACCCAACGCGATTCTAATACTTCTGTACCATTTTCAATAGTTACTAGTGCAGTTCCATTTCCTCCAGAAGGAAATGTTACATGAGCAGTTTCACCTACATCATAGGTGTTTTTATCTGCTTTAAAAACCAACATTGTAGCTTCATTAGGATTTCCTTTTCTGGCTTTTCCTGCCCATCCAGGCCAATCTACAAATATTGTTTTTCCTGTAGCATGTCCACTTTTCTTATTTACAACACGTACTAAAAAGCGTCCCCAATCCGGATATTTTAATTCAAAATTAAAAGATGCTTTTCCGTTAGATTTTGTGGTAATTGTTTTAACAAAAACTGTTTCACGGTAGGTGCTACCATCATATTGCGATAAATTATTGTTAGAAGAATTCCACCACCAACTATTGTTTACTTTATATATTTTAACTTCTAAGTCACTTACGGCTACAGGTTTCCCTTTTTCGTCAACTGTTGCTACATCAAATCGATGTTGTGCATCGGTTAGTAACATGTTTCTTGCTCGATCACCTTTAGGAGTACTTAATCCCACATAAGAAGTGTATGGTGAATATGTTTTGCTAAACACATCAGTACTAAAGTCACCACCATTTTCATATACTTTTGTAATAAAGGAAGCTTTTAGCATTCCAGGTGATTTACTTTTTAATTCTGGTTTAAAATTGAATGATGCCTTTCCTTGCTCATCAACTCTTCCCTCAAAAACAGTTTGTTCTTCAGAGTTAAAACGCCTTGCTGGATCATCAAAAACATAATCTGAAAAGTTCTTGAATTTTGTGGCTTGCTGATGAAATTTCACATTCACATCTGCTTTTAAGTTTTTAGCAATAGCACCATGTAACCACAGTGCCTCAATAGTTCCCTCAATAGGGTTTGCGGATGTAATTATCTCTGCATCAAAACCAACCTTTATTTTTAGTCTATTTGGCTTTATGGTTTCTATTTTAATACGTTTGCTAAACTGTGCTCCTCCAACATTTATTTTAGCAGTCCAGTTTCCAGTAGTAGCATTAGCATCGGTGGGAATCGTAAAACGGTAAAAATTATTTAACCCTTCAGTACTAACCTCTCTATGTGTAATAGTTCCTTGAGGGTCTGATAATTCAAACTTAACAGGATGCCCGACTGGTAATTTGTTTGCTTTATCGTTAAGCATAAATGATAAAAACAAAGTATCTCCAGGTCTCCATACACCACGCTCTCCATAAATAAACCCTTTTAGTCCTTTCTTTAAACGCACTCCAGAAACATCATATTTGCTCATGGATAATGCATTTCCATCATTCAATTTCACATACGTAGTTTGCTTGTTTTTGCTTACCAATGCAAAAAATGCTGATTTCTCTGCGTCATAAAATGCTTGTCCGTTTTCGTCAGTAGTTTTTGAGCCAATTTCCTGTTGCTGGTAATTGTAAAATTTAACACTTGCATTAGGAACAGGTTCTGTAGTTAAAATATCGCTAACTGCTACAAAATAGGACTTATTAGCACCTTTTTTCACGGTTACTCCTAAGTTTGAAGCCAATACATTAGCGCTTACTTTTTTATTCCTGTAGTAGGAATGATCACATGGGTTATCACGTTCTCTCCACCTATAATTATAGTTATAATCATCTCCATAATAATACCCGCCATAATCCCAATGACTGTCTTCGAAATCTTCATTGTCATAATCTATTGTTTCTTCAGTTTCAGTAGTCCCTGAATCCCCTTCACATTTATACAAGGAATATTTTTTTAGAAAGGATAATTGTACTCTGTATATTGCCCCAGGATCAGAAGCGATGATGTGTTTTAAATCAACTGAAAAGGAATTCCATTTGCTTAAGTTACTAACCGATTTCTTTTCTAGGTTGATTGTTTTTTTTGCGATTGGACGGGCTACTTGCTTTAAGTTGTTGTTTCCTTTTAAATCGCTGTTTTGTAAAAATTGTAAGATATTATCTTGGTAAATTTTAAAAACAGTAACATCTACTGCTTTTAAATTAACACTTTCAAAATTGAACTTTAAATTGTCAGAAGTTGGTAAAATGGTACCGTTTTGTAACAATTTTAATTCGGGCTTTTGCTGTTCAAATGCAATATCTTGCTTAAAAGCATTTTTGAGTTTATATCCGTCCGTACTTGTTATTCCTTGAAATATTTCTACTGCAACAGTCCCTTTTAGCGTTGTATTCGTAAAAATTTTCAGAACATTACCATCCACAACATATTGTAATTTTTTAGCTCCTTTGATGTCTACAAGACCATTAAAATTTTGATTTTTTTGTAATGGATCAGAAAAATTTATTTCTAAGTATTGTTTGTCCTCGTTGCTAACAGCTACATCCACTACTTGAAAATTATTCTTACCAATTACTGCGTAGGGAAAGCTATAATCTTGATCAACCCCTATTGGTTTTCCGTTGTATGCAATTTGAATTTCTGAATCATCAGTTTTTCGTTGTATGCTATCAATAGTGAATGTAAAAAACTTAGAGTTGTCTAAAACGGTATCAAACTTTATAATTAATGGTGATCCGTCTTGTGTTGCCGAGACTAATTTTTTTGCATCTTCAAGTAACAATACATCACTAGCTTTAATGTTTCCAACTAAATACTGCCAATTCCTATTGTATGATTGCATGGTGTTGGTAGTAACAATAAAATCTTGTTTGATGGTTTTTACTTTAAAACTGAAATAAGTTAAACCATTTTCTGTTTTTTGAAATTTATCCAAATGTACCTTAAATACATATTCAGTATCTTGCTTAAAGGCTGTTTCTGGTTGAAATGAAATAGTCCGATTGTTAAGCGCAATCCACTTTCCCTTAACTTTCGGGGAAACAGAAAAATAAGCATCATCTAATTCTAGGTCGTTTGACCATTCTGCTACTGGTTGTACTAAAACAATCCTGACATCACTTTTTTTAGAGATAATTCCAGAAGATACATTTGCGATGTAATCTTTAAAATCATTTTTGTTTGAGGTTTGTGTTTCTGAGGAGTTTTTCTTGTTACAAGAAAATAATATTGCTGTAGCAAAAATTATTGCAAATAATTTGTTGATTTTCATTAAAATAATTGGATATTAGTTAGTTTTCCTCTTTTAAAAAACAGCATTTTAAAGGATACTTAAAATTACTAAAATCGATTTGATATTCATTGATTTTTCATAATAAAAAAGAGAAGATTAAAAGCTCAATAAAAAAGCGTAATTTTGCATATAATTTTTTAACAAAAAACATAAATAAAGTTATATATATGTCAGTAGCAACAGATTTTGGAATGGATAAAGCATTAGCTCAATTAGGGTTAAGCGCTGTAAACGATGGAACCTCAACAGGTTCTAATAATTTTTCTAGTGGAGAAATTATAGAGTCTTACTCACCAGTTGATGGAAAATTAATTGGAAAAGTAAAAACAACTACCAGAGAAGATTATGAAAAAGTAATGGAATCTGCTACTGCAGCTTTTAAAACTTTCAGAACAATGCCTGCTCCACAAAGAGGAGAAATTGTACGTCAGTTTGGTAATAAATTAAGAGAATTAAAAGAACCATTAGGGAAATTAGTTTCTTACGAAATGGGTAAATCTTTACAAGAAGGTTACGGTGAGGTTCAAGAAATGATCGATATCTGTGATTTCGCAGTTGGATTATCTCGTCAGTTAAATGGACAAACAATTCCTTCTGAGCGTCCTGAACACGTAATGAGAGAGCAATGGCATTCAATTGGTGTAGTTGGAATTATCTCTGCATTTAACTTTCCAGTAGCTGTTTGGGCTTGGAATACAGCTTTAGCGTGGATTTGTGGTGATGTATGTGTATGGAAAGGTTCTGAAAAAGCTCCTTTATGTTCTGTAGCTTGTCAAAACATTATTGCTGAGATCTTAAAAGAAAATAATTTACCAGAAGGTATTTCTTGTATCATCAATGGGGATTATAAAGTTGGAGAATACATGACTACTGATACTCGTATTCCTTTAGTATCTGCTACAGGTTCTACTCGTATGGGAAGAATTGTTGGAGCTACTGTTGCTGAACGTTTCGGAACATCTTTATTAGAATTAGGAGGAAACAATGCAATTATCATTACGCCAACCGCTGATTTAAAAGTAGTTGTTCCTGGTGCTGTATTTGGTGCTGTAGGTACTGCTGGTCAACGTTGTACTTCTACTCGTAGATTAATTATACACGAATCTGTTTATGATAAAGTAAGAGATGCAATCGTTGGTGCTTACGGACAATTAACAATTGGTAATCCTTTAGATGAAAAGAATCATATCGGACCATTAATTGACCATGATTCAGTTAATACATATTTAGCTGCTATTGAAAAAGCAAAAGCTGAAGGAGGAAACGTATTAGTTGATGGTGGTGTTTTAGAAGGCGAAGGTTACGAAAGCGGATGCTACGTAAAACCAGCTATTATTGAAGCAGAAAACCATTATGAAATTGTACAGCATGAAACTTTCGCTCCAATTTTATATTTAATGAAGTATTCTGGTGGTGTTGAAAACGCTATTGATGTTCAAAACGGAGTTGCTCAAGGATTATCTTCTGCAATTATGACTAACGAATTGAAAGAAGCTGAAAAGTTTTTATCATTTGCAGGTTCTGACTGTGGTATTGCAAACGTAAACATCGGAACTTCTGGTGCTGAAATTGGTGGTGCTTTTGGTGGTGAAAAAGAAACTGGTGGTGGACGTGAGTCTGGATCTGATGCTTGGAAAGTATACATGAGACGTCAAACTAATACTATAAATTATTCTGATGAATTGCCATTAGCGCAAGGAATTAAATTTGACTTATAGTCGGTCGATAATCGACATTTAATTATAGCAAAAAGGGTTCAACATATGTTGAACCCTTTTTCATTTCCTTGAGTATCTTCTATTGAATAATTTATACCAAACTTGCTAAAGAGTCTAATATATAAGTAGGGTTAGCTTTTTCAAGTTGTTCTTTTGTTTGAGCACCTGAAAGGACCCCAATTGTTATTCCACAATGTGCATTTTTACCTTCTATAATATCTATTACTGAATCTCCTGCTTTTAAAACAGTAGTGGTATCTTTAATGTCAAATAAACGAATCGCTTTTTCTATCATATCAGGATATGGTCTTCCGTTTACAACATCATCAGAAGTAATTAAAGCATCATAATATACACCCTCTATCCATTTAACTTTTTTTAATAAACTATTTGCTACAACACTACTGTAACCTGTATTAAGAACTACCTTTATACCTCTTTCTTTTAAGGCGATCATTGTTTTTTCCACCCCCGAAATAGGTTTAACATCAAGTGTAGCATATGCTTGATCTAATAATATTTTAAATTTTGTAAATATTGCCTCAGAATCCACATCTGTTTTTCCCAAATGACTTAAAACATCTTTTATAGCTTGGTGTTTTTCTTTCCCAGCGCCATATTCTAAAACGGTATCTAATTCAGTTTTTATTCCAAAATCAGCTATAGCTTTATGTAGTGTTTTGTACACTACATTATTTTCATTTATTGTAGTTCCTGCCATATCAAAAACGACCATTTTTATATTTTCAATCATTATATCTGTATTGTTTTTTGGTTAACTATAGTATTTACACTTTCTTTAGAATATCCAGCACTTGCTGTCATTCCTTTTCCTCCAATTCCTGTAATAATATGTACATTATCACTTACTTTATGTTCAAATATGTCTTTGGTCTTACATTGTGAGTAAGTTCCAAACCATCTGTTTTGAATTTCATAAGTTGGTAAATCGATAATTTTTTTAGCTTCATTAATCATGAAATTATCGATATCCATATTTAAATCGAAACCAAGATTATCAATGTTTTTAGCAGTGGCATATTCATGGGAATCACCTAAAATAACAGATCCATCAGTTGCTTGCTTAAACAAAATATGTATACCGTATTTGTTCTCGAAACTATTCGGGTTTTCTTGAGCTTTTATTTCTTTGTAAGAAGGACATTCTGTAAAGGCTTCATAACGCCTAATAGTTAAACCAGTTAAAACAGAACTATCTAAGGTGTAGTTTTTTTGACTTTTGGTTTGTAGCATTTGTAATTTGGAAACTATTAAATCACTCTCATTATAGGTTTCGGGGTATAAGGCTTTAAAATCGTTACCATTACAAATTATTATTTTAGAAGCATAATATTCTTTCCTTGTAGCACTAACTGCTACGGCATGTCCGTTAGCTTCATAGGTGTTAACTATTGTAGTATTATTAATATATTGTAAGTCAAACCTTGATATCAAGTAGTTATTTACTCTGGAAATCATAGTTCTTGGTTCTACAGTAATTTCATCAGGAAAAAACAAACCTGCTTTGCAATAATTGTCTTTTAAGCCGTTGTATTTTGATAAACAGGCTGATTTTGTTAATAAGGAAGAATTGTAGCTATTATCTTTATTTATTTGATGTAATTCCTCAATTAATTGAACTTCTTCAGTATTTGACGCAATATATACAGTTCCGTTTTGACGAATTGTAATGTCAAACTCTTTTTGAATATTTTTATAAATAGATAAACTTTCTCGCCCAAAATTTTGCCATTTAAGGTTCATCCCTGATGGTACAACTTGCCCAAAGTTTTTAACTGTAGCACCAATTGCTTGATTGTTTTTTTCTATCACAGCAACTTTTAAACCCATTTTTAAGGCATGGTAAGCGTGAAATGTACCTAAAGCACCGCCACCGATAATTAGTAAGTCATATTTAGTGTTATTCATAAGCTAATGTTTTTAACGTTATTGTATTCGTATTTTTTTTATTCTTGTTATTAAAAAATATGTAGGATAAAATTGCGATTATCACTCCTAAGAATGCAATGACATAAATCATAGATATAAAAAATGAAACATAAGAGATATTGTTCCCTCCAAAATTCTTATAAAGTAGTACAAGCATACTACCCAGGTAACCAAAAGCATCTGCTATATAAATTAAGAAGCCAACATTTCCTTTTATCTTAAAAGTGGCTATCATTCTATCAAAAAATAAGCCTTGAAATGGGATGTAACAAAGGTACATTCCAAAACCAGAAATGATCATCCATGTTACGGGTTCTAAGTAGTTAAATTGAAAGAATAAAGTACTTAGTCCTATTATTAACCCTCCTAGTAATAATGTAAGATGATAATACATGAATGCTTTTTTATTATTACTCATACTACCAATAATCCCCATAATTAGTAGTACTACAATTGCTATTGGTATTTCTGAATAAGTATAAATACTAATGCTGTCTTGATAGCCTAAATCATCCCATATTTCTCTTGCAAAATTATCTCTAAAGTCTCGAATTCCTGTAACTACAATATAAAACACTACAATTAATGTTAGAGGAAATGCAAACGTGTTAAACAGTTGCTTTCGCTCTATTTTATTTAAGGGTTTTCGTTCTGATTTATGAGCTGATTCTGTAGCGCTTGGTTGTGGTAGTTTTTCTAATAAATATGTAAAAAAGAGTAAAGGAATAATAAAAAATAATCCTGTTGTAAAGGGCATCCAGAATTCGGAAACATTAAGCGTATTCATGGTAAACTTACCAATAGATTTTACAACTCCTGAAGATATAATAAAACTTGAGCATAAAATAACACCTAATAGCTCTGTGGTTTTTCTACCTTCTAGATAAGAGAATACAATGCCCCATATCATTCCTAATGGTAACCCGTTTAGAAATAGAAAAAATATATTGTAGGGGGGAGGTATTATGGCAAACCCTAGCAATGCTAATTCTGCTATTACTATAAAACTTATTAAATAAAACTTACGTCTATACTTTGGCATTTCAGATATAATTTTTATACCTAAAAATTTAGATATCATATAGCCTAAAACTTGTGCTATTATCAAAAGTATTTTATAATCTATTCCCCAAAATTCATTTCCTTCAAAAGTTGCAACAGTAAAGGGTTTTCTAAAAGCATACATGCAAAAGTAAGTCCCAAATGCTGCTATTGCTGCTTGTGTTATAAATTTTAAATTCATATTGTTATACGATTTAAACCCTCTTTTAAAAGGGTTTAAACTGGCTAATGATTAAATTAATTACAAATTAAATTTGATTCCTAAGTTTCCTTTTAATCCATAATATTCAACCTGCTTTGGTCTATCTTCACTTTTTCCATAATGATAAATTAAAGGTTGATTTAAGACGTTATTAAGATCAGTAAATACGGTGAAATGCTTACCTATTTTATGTGAAGCAGAAATGTCCAAAGTGTTGTATTTACCATAATAAATATCGTTAATATCCTTATCTCCAAATGCAATAGCATACTTTCCTTTATGATTAAAAGCAACTCTAGCATTAAAACCTCCTTTTTCAAAGTATAATTGCGCATTATATAATTGCTTAGCTTGATATGGGGTTGTTACTTTTCTACCGCTTGGTTTAGTCATTTCAGAATCCATGAATGTTGCGTTTAGTTGTGTTCCGAAATATTTAAAAACGCCAGGTAAGAAATCAAACCTTTTATCTACACCTAATTCTATTCCACCAATCCATGCATCATCCCCATTGTTAGGAGAACTATATTCTACTCCAGAAATTCCGTTATACGTAGCAGTGTAATTGTCTTGAAAAATAGGATCAGTAATTGATTTGTAAAAAACACCAGCGTTAATTACCCCTACGTTTTTGAAATAATATTCACCTAAAAGATCAAAATTTAAAGAGTAGGTAGGTTTTAGGTTAGGGTTCCCACCTTTATATTCATTATCACCTGAAATATAAGTTCCTCCTGGAGAAATATCTCCAAAATTTGGTCTTGCAAAACTTCTTATTACAGCAAAACGAATATTCATATCTTTTTTAGGTGAATACTTTATATGTAGCATTGGTAAAATTGCTAGATATTTTTTTTTGTAAGTAACAGGATTTAACGAATTGTTTTCTAAAGAATACCCACTAACTTTTGTAACTGTGTTTGTAGCCCTTAGGCCTCCTAAAATAGTTAGATTGTTTGACAGTTTATATGTACTCATACCATAAAGAGATGCATGTGTTTCATCTACATTGAAGTTTCTCCCTAAGCCAGATTTAAATGCTATTCCTTCAGAGTCAGAACTCAGGGATAAGCTCCCTTTGTTTTTCTGCCAAAAAGCCTGCATTCCGTTTGTAGATAATACTGAGCTAAATGTGTTTCCTATATTTGTTCCCATTTCATTTAAATAATCAGATGCATTTGGCTGTGTTGTTATATATTCTGAATAATCAGATAAGTATGGTGTTGGACCTATACCTGACCATTCGTAAAATAAATCTTCATATTTAGCTCGTCTGTCCTTATCTCTAAATTTTCCTCCAAATTTTAATTTTAAGTTGTCGTTTAGATTGTACTCATAATTAACTCCAGCAACGATATTATCTCGTTCTGTGATATTAATTTTATATAATTCTAAATCAGCAAACTTCATCTTTGTAGCGTCCATTTTAAAGTTTGGATCGCTATAAAAACCAAATAAAGCATCGGTGTCATTATAATCTAGTTTACCCCCATCTGCTTTCCAGTAAGCTCGATGATCTCCAACAGTAGGCCTAACATCTAAATAACTAGGATTGATACCAACTCCGTCTTGTTTGAATTTAACAACAAAGTAGCTACGGTCCGTAAAATCAGGGATATTTCCGTATTTAAAACTATTGGAGTAGCTAGATAAACTCCAATCTAATTTTCCTGATTTAAGTGTGTGTTTCCCTCCTAAGTCTAATCCAAATAGTTCTGTAACAAGTTCATTATGTATGTTTTGTAGTTCTACACGTGTTGTCTCTGTACCCTGATCGAATTTATCAAAACGAATTCTGTGTTTGTAATGTTTCTCTTCATCTGTAAGTGTACCGTATACAGTTTTTATGTACAATTTATTATTGTCGGATAAATTATATTCCAAAGCTCCGTTTAAACCAGTAGTTTTACGAACACCATTATAATCTCTTAGCTCCATCCTATACACCCCTTCATCTCCTTTTCTACGCGCTTCAAAATTATCTGTTCCCCAACTTCTATTCCAATGGGAAGCATTAATAATATATCCTAGTTTTCTGTCTTTACTTTTACTTCCAAAAGTTAAAGAAGTATTGTAAATTGTTTTTCCTGATTTATCATTATATCCACTACCAATATTGACATTAAATGTTTTTTTAGCAGGTGCTGTTTGTGTTATAAAATTTACATTACCGCCAATTCCATCAGCTTCCATATCAGGAGTAATTGCTTTAGCAGCTTGTACATAAGCTATTAAATCTGATGGAAAAAAATCAAAAGCTGTTGCTCTTGAGGTTGTTTCTTCTTCTGCGGTAGGTATTCTGTTTCCGTTGATAGTTGTAGATGACCAAAATGGAGGCAAACCTCTAATAGAAACAAACCGTCCTTCACCTTGATCTCTTTCTATTGATAATCCTTGAATTCTCTGCACTGTTTCCGCTGCGTTTCTATCGGGTAGTTTTCCAATTCCATCTGCTGCTATAACATTCATGATACTCATAGATTTTCGTTGTATACTTAAAGCTCTAGCTTGACTGTTGCGTTGTGTCCCCCCTTTTAGCATCACCGCATCTAGTAGAGAAGAGGATGGTAGTAAACTTATTTTTGGTAAAACAGTAGTTTTATTTTCAGTGATAACTGCTTTTATTGTTATAGTTTCATATCCCATGTAAGAAATTTCAAGTTCAACATCTCCAATATTGACAGATGTTAAGGTAAAGTTTCCGTCAAAGTCTGTTGTAGTACCTTTTGTAGTGTATTTTATTAGTACTGTTGCTCCTGGTAAGGGAAAGGATTCGTCGGTTATTATTCCTTTTACAGAACCTTCTTGAGCATAAATGCTATTTGAAAGTATTATAATAATTAGTACTAAAAGTAATTTGTAGGTTATTTTCATTTACAATATAGTTTTGATTTTTAGTATTGCAAAGAGATTGATTTTTATAGCAGTTTTGATTAACTAAAGATTAAGAGATCTTTGCCTAAACAACTTGTTTTTGTAAATTAATTGTTAAAAAGGAGTGTTTCTGGTGTAAATAAAATAGATAAATTTAAACGAATACAGAAACAGAATGTACTTAGAAGAGGATAATACAAAACGAAAAATCTGAACAATGATATCATTGTTCAGATTTAAGTAATAAGGTTATGTTTTTAATAACCTGTAGCGATTATTAATATAAGTTATGTTTTAATCATTTTAAAATGAGTTATGAACTATTTAAAACTTAAAGATTTAAGTTGTTTCACATAATAATCGTAAAACATATCTATGTTAATACTTGATGCAATCTCGATGGTTGATTCAATTGGTTCTATTTCTGAAATAAATTCAACCTTCATTGTTCCTTGTTTTACTGGATCAGGGGATGTGTCTATTTGAACAAAAGCATTTTTAAAGGTGAACAAATCAGGCTTACCAAGAAAAGATGTTGCGGCTGTATCCCAAAAACTAAACCCATATTGAAAAGCTACTAGTGAATACATTTGTGCTGCAAGTGATAAAGCAGGGTATTTGTTGCTCTCTGGTAAAAAATACTTTCGAATAATTTCTCCTGATAACGTAACGCTATTTGTAACATTTAGGGGGAATATTTTAATTTTAATACCTGAGTTTAAAACATCTTGAGTTGCTTGTGGGTCCCAGTAAACATTCCACTCTGCATTAGGGTTTGCACCAGGTGCTATTCCAGTATCAATATTTCCAAAGGGCGTTTCTTCAGTAATATAAACTCCTCCCATCCATACTATTTCAGAAATTTTATGTGTAAAATCAGGATCGTTTTTAATTGCATTTGCAATATCAGTTACTGGAGATAGACAAAGCAAGGTTACAGGTGAATTGTTATTCTCACGATAAATTTTATCAACCATATCCTCCAAAGGAAAGTTCATTAGAGGTTCAGGAACTACTACATTCTCTTTATATTGATTCACAATAGGAAAAAGATCAACCATTAATGAATATTGGCGATACGTCCAAGGGAAAGGATTCCAAGCCCTAGCACCAGATACTGCTACATGGACATCTTTCGTATCGATTAAGTCAAGAAGCTTACTGCTGACCTTTGCGGTTGGATATCCTTGACAATCAGCATTAAGTACCATAATTCCTTTAATATTGACATTGGGTATTGAGGCAGCAAATAGAATTGACATTAATTCGTCAGTAGCTCCGTCATGAATAATAACCGTGTTTTTTGATTGAATCATATTATCTCTGTGTTTTTATAAATAGTGATTTATAATATCTTTCTTAATTCACCTCTAATCTGTTGAAAATTGTTTATAATATTAATTATAAGAGCATTATAATGCTGTTTATATAGAATTAGGTAAAGTTATTTTATACTCAAGTTTTGGTTCAGAAGAAATTTTATATTGAGTGTCAATTGTTATATCTCCCTTTGTATTATCAGGGATGTCTTTTATGAACACTGGTGTAGTTAAGCCACTATCATTAATGCCAATTATCTCATTTTTATACACTTGTATTTCAGTGATAATTACAACTTGATTAAAACCTTTCAGTTTTTCACTTCCAATTATGGTTTTCTTTTTAGTGAATGAAACTTCTTTATTTGTATGTTTTTTTGATTCACTTGGAGGGTATATTGCTTTTTTACTAACTTCAAATACTTTCATTTCTTTATGATAATCATTTACTTGAATTTTTTCCATTGGAATTCCTGCCTTTTTAAGTCCAATAAGTAATTCTATTTTTTCCGGTATGAATATAGGATCATTTTTTACTTGATGCATCAGGTTTAAAAAAATAGGTACCTGTTGTTCTTTAGCTAATGCATTTTGCATTGTTTCACTTATAATGATATCAGGTTCGTTTTTAGAATCTATTTGATATTTAGTTGCATCGCTATTTACTAAGGTTATATCATATTCTTCTAACCCTAATTTTGAAATTAAATTTTGTAATATTTTAAAGCTAAATGGATTAATTTCTAAAAAAGTATACCTTATATCGTGTTTTGAATATCTAAAGATAATAGGAAGAATAAGTGTAGCAAAGGGGCCTGTACCTGCATACAAAATATGGAGAGGTCTTTGTTTGTTAATTTTATCTTTAATGGCTTCATTTATTCCTCTAATAAATTGTCGTGTTCTTAATAAATCTTCAAGGCAAAGGGCTGCCCAAAATGTGCCAAGAGCCTTACCGTTGTTAAATTCAATATCATTTCGTCCTTCATCGACATCCATATTTTGATTACAAACTTCTTCCAAAATAGATTTATATTCTTTGGATGCTTTTGATAGTTTTTGATAGTCAAGATTATCTTCAAAATATTCTGATGTAACTTGAATTATTTCTTTTTGTATATTCATTATCAATAATTATTTCAGTTTTACCTATGAATAGTATGAGGTAGGTGATGAATAATAGCAACCTAGCCAATAAACAAGGCCTTACTACATATTTATATTTTCTAGTGTAAATGTAAAAGGAACAGCATTTGCTCCAGGGCCTCCACCAGTCATTATAATATCTGCACTAGTAATGCCTAATAAATTGATTTGTGTGTTGATTTGTGAAAGAATAGCAGAGTTTATTTCATCTCCTTCTTCTATTTGAGAAACAACTCCAATGTTAATTTTTGGTTGAAATTCGAATACGGCTTTTTGCCCAGGAGCTAGATTTGTTTTTGTAGCAATAAGCTTTTCATCTCTATAACAATTAGCGCTAATTGCGCCAACTCCTAAATTATTTCTTATTTCAACTTCATTATTGCTAGTTGCGGGATCTGTAGCAAGTTGAAGAATATCTCCTGAGACGTCTTTTATCATCTCAAAGGCCTGACCATCTTGAGCGTTTATTTGAGGAGTGTAATTCCCATAAGAATCTCCAGCAGCAACTTGAAAAGAAATAGGATATACAAAAGGATGATTATTTAATCTTCCTAAATTTTTAATAACTCTCCAAGCAATGGCTATTTCCCCAAAATCGGTGGTAACATTTTGTTGAAAGATTACGATACTACTATTATTTGTATCTGACGATTGGTTGATTAGATTTAATTTAATATTGTCCATAATTTTAATAATTTATTTGTTTAATACTTTATATTCATAGAAGTTGTAATTAATATAGAGCTGCTGTTTTTTTTGAATAATTACGTAATACCTTTGTTATTTATAATTTTATTTTTTAATGACTACAATATATGTTGATCATGGGGTAAAAAAAAGAGTAGAAATACTCGTTTTTATATAGAAAATTTACTGTTAATAGCAAAAAAAGGCTTCAATATATATTGAAGCCTTTTTTTTAATAAATTTTAATTTTCTTTTACGTAGAATTTTCTTTTTAAAGATGTACCCAAAAAAGTTAGGGTTTTTCTAAAGTCGTATCCTTCACTTTGAGTAAAAGTTATTGTTGCCATTGTTATATATTCGTGTGTTTTTAATAAGAGTTTTTTAATTTTATTGGGTAACAAAAATACTTTTTTAGGAACTATATAGTAGAGAGGCTTTTTATCCCAAAAAAAAGAGTAGAGTTAAACTAACTCTAAATAAACTGCCATTTTTTAAAATGGCAGTTTATTTATAATAATTATATTGTTTAATTAGAAATATCCCCTGTTGATATTTCAGTATTTTGAAGAGTATCCCTCTGAGATTTAAATTTCATAAAAATACCTAAAATAAAAAGAAGTAATAGTAACCCTTTTGTTTCTATGTTATCAAATTCAAACCCATAAGATATATTGCCTATTATAAAAGTGCCTCGTTCTAGATTAAAAGTCCAATCTTGAATTATTTGAGATTCACTTATTGTCGCAATAAAAATAATTACATTCAAAAAGAAAAGAGTTAATAACGCAAACCCAAATGATTTTATAATAGTTTTTAAAAAATCCTTCATATAACATTTATTGCTTATTATACATAAGTATCACTTATATGTAACAAAGATTAGTATTCAATAAATTTTATTTGGGGTGAACAAACCTAAACTATTTTAGATATAAGTCACAATAATAGATCTAATAAATATCTCATAAAAGATTAAAAGTTAAAATAATCGATAAAAATAAATGTTATAGGAGCTTTATTTGGGAAGAATAAAAAACTTTTACTTTAAACCATTTTTAAGTAACGCAGAAATATCCGTAGGTGTATCCACATTTATATATGGGTAAGTAACTCCAGACAAATACAATCCGTTAGCAAAAGCAGGTTTTTTGTCTTCAATTTTTAATTGTTCAGAAAGTACTTTTTTAAAAGTATCCAAACTCATTTTTCTAGTCCCAACTCGTAATATAAAATGAACGAGTAAACGTATCATACCTCTTAAAAACCGATTAGCAGTAATTGTAAATCGAATACGTTGTTCAGACGCATCAACAAATAGTTTGGCATGGGTTACATAACAGATAGTATGGTTGTGCAAATGTGGTTGTTTACAGACAGCTTCAAAATTATCATATAATGGAATTAAATCAGCTACTTTTTTCATAGCATCAAAATCTAAATTTTCTAACTCATAATAAGAACTGTATTTACTTAAAACTGGATCTTTATATAAATGAATAAAGTAGTCGTATGTTCTTGAAGTAGCATCATATCTGGCATGTTGACGTTCTTCAACCTCTATAATTTCATAAACGACAATGTCATTAGGTAAATGTTTGTTTAGACGAAATTTTAAATCAAATTCAAAAGATTCTTTAATTGTAATATTTAAAAAATATTGACTTGCATGTACTCCAGCATCAGTACGTCCACAGCCAAAAACAGTGATGTCTGTTTTAAAAATACATTTTAATTTTTCTTCAATAACCCCTTGTACAGTAACTGCATTAGGTTGATTTTGCCACCCGTGATAATTACCGCCATTATAACCAATATGTAAGAAGTATTTCATGTGAATTTATTAGTTGAAGATATTCCAAAAAAAACCACTCATTTGAGTGGTCTTATATTTTTAAAGAGGAACTTATTGTCCTCCTTCTTTTGTTTTTTTAACGTATGCAGTCAAAATAACAATATGAATTCCATCAACTCTACCTTCAATTTGTTCAGCATTATCCCAAACTAAAGAAATACGGTGTACAGGTGCTCCACGTTTTGCAGTGAAATTAGCTCCCTTAACTACTAAATCTTTAATTAAAACAACAGAATCACCATTACTTAAAATATTTCCGTTAGCGTCCTTGTGTATTACTCTATCTTCATCCTCTTCATCACCATCACCCATCTTGTTAGCCCATGTTGCCGTTTCTTCATCTAAATACATCATGTCTAATAAATCCTGACTCCATCCAAATTTTTTAGCTCTGTGTAATAATCTCCAAGCCATTACTTGTACAGCAGGAGTTTCACTCCACATGCTATCGTTTAAACAACGCCAATGGTTAGAATCCATTGCTTCAGGATCTTCAATTTGTGAATGACATGTGTTACAAACTAAAATACTTGTTTCTAATTCTTCCTCTTTTTCTGGAACAGGAGGAATATTGTATACTTTTAAGTTTTCTGCAGATGTACATAACTCACAAGTTGAGTTACTACGCGTATGTAATTTCTTCTCTATAACACTCATTTGTTGAATTTTTAACGGATGGAAGCAAAAGTACAATTTTTAACCGAATCATTCTGAATTCCTTTTTGTTGATGCGTAGCAATTCTTTAGTTTTGTTACTTTAAAATAAATGATATGATTTCAGTAGATAATTTAGCAGTAGAATTTAGCGGACATACTTTGTTTAGCGATGTATCTTTTGTGATAAATGAGAATGATAAAATTGCCTTAATGGGTAAAAATGGAGCAGGTAAATCTACTATGATGAAAATCATTGCTGGTGTACAGCAGGGTACTAGAGGTCATGTGCGTCATCCTAAAGATGCAGTTATAGCGTATTTGCCACAACATTTATTGACGGACGATGATTGTACAGTTGTAGAAGAAGCCTCAAAAGCATTTAAGCATGTGTTTGATATGCGTGATGAAATGGAAGTTTTAAACAAACAATTAGAAACGCGTACAGATTACGATTCAGATGAATACATGAAAATCATTGAAAAAGTTTCAGAGCTTGGAGAGGTTTTTTACGCTTTAGAAGAAGTAAATTATGAAGCTGAGGTAGAAAAAGCATTAAAAGGACTAGGATTTAAGCAATCTGACTTTACGAGAGCAACCAGTGAGTTTAGTGGAGGTTGGCGTATGCGTATTGAACTGGTTAAAATATTATTACAAAAACCAGATTTGATTTTATTAGATGAGCCTACCAATCACGTTGATATTGAGTCGGTTATTTGGTTAGAAGATTTCTTATTAAATAAAGCAAAAGCGGTTGTAGTTATTTCCCATGACAAGGCTTTTATTGATAATATTACTAATAGAACCATTGAAGTTACGATGGGGAAAATATATGATTACAAGGCCAATTATACGCATTACTTGCAATTAAGAAAGGAGCGTTTGTCACATCAGATAAAAGCACATCAAGAACAACAAAAATTTATTGCTGATAATAAAGCATTTATTGATCGTTTTAAAGGGACTTTTTCTAAAACGAATCAAGTAACTTCTCGAGAGAGAATGTTAGAGAAGCTAGAAATTATTGAGATTGATGAGGTAGATAAATCAGCATTGCGATTGCGTTTCCCTCCTGCAGTTCGTTCAGGAGATTATCCTGTAATTGCAGAAGGTTTGTCCAAGTCGTATGGAGATCATGTAGTATTTTCTGATGCAAATATGACTATTGAACGAGGAGAGAAAGTTTCTTTTGTAGGTAGAAATGGTGAGGGGAAATCAACCATGATTAAGGCCATTATGGGGCAGATTGACTATGAAGGAAAATGTGATTTAGGGCATAATGCTAAAGTTGGATATTTTGCACAAAATCAAGCGGCTTTGTTAGATGAGGATTTAACAGTATTTCAAACTGTTGATGATGTAGCAGAAGGGGATATACGTACAAATATTAAAAATATTTTGGGACGTTTTATGTTTGGAGGCGATGATATTGACAAAAAAGTAGCGAACCTATCAGGGGGAGAAAAAACACGTTTAGCAATGGTAAAACTATTGTTAGAACCAGTTAATGTATTGATCCTGGATGAACCTACTAATCATTTAGATTTAAAATCTAAAGATGTTTTAAAAGAAGCTTTACAGGCTTTTGATGGAACTTTAATACTAGTATCGCATGATCGGGATTTCTTACAAGGCTTATCAGAAAAAGTATTTGAATTTAAAGAGAAGCGTGTGATAGAACATTTTGAAACGATTGATGCTTTCTTGGTTAGAAATAGGATAGAGAATTTAAAAGAAATAGACTTGAAAGCGTGATACAACAAATGGTTAAAACTGTTATTTCGACGAAGGGGAAGCCTTACTAATGTATAGATGTTTCGTTGATTCAAACTACGTGATTTTCAGAATGTGATTTCTTACTCCACTGAGTTTCGTTTCGAAATGACGTTAGGAATACAAGTTGATATTGATTGTCATCTCGACCGTAGCGGAGAGACTTCACAAGTAACTTGTTTATTTGAATGATGTATTATAAGAGAGTTTTTTCTGTTTTTAATATTTCACTAACAGCTGCTTGATATGCTCTTGAATTGCCTGCTTTTTTAATTTTTTTGTAGGTTTTTTGAGGGTTGTCAAATGATTTCGAAAAGAATTCCCAGAAACCTAACATTTTCATTTTAATAGGTGTTGGGCCAGATAATGCTGCATCATATTCGCTGTAAATTCTATCATGAAATTCATTAAAAATATCCCACCTGTTTTTGGGGTATTCTGTATAATTATTTTTAATCATACTCGGTAAAAAAGGATCAGCAATTAATCCTCTACCAATCATCCAGTGATCTATTGTGGGAAATCGCTTTTGTAACTCTTTAAACTTTGAAACAGAAGTAATATCGCCATTATAATATAGCTTTTGCTTAGAAGTATCTAAGCAACGCTGAAATGAATTTAAATCTACGGCACCTTTGTATAGTTGTTTCCCTATTCGTGCGTGGATAGCAATATTTTTAATTGGGTATTTTTCTAAAATAGGAAAAACATCTAAAATCTCTTCAGGGTTTTCATAACCCATTCGCATTTTCATAGAAACGGTAATATCAGTTTCTGAATAAACACGATCAAGTATATGGTTTATTTTACCTGGGTCACAAATTAAACCTGATCCCATACCTCGTTTGGTAACCATTGGATATGGGCAACCTAAATTCCAATTCAATTCCGTATACCCTAACTCTTGAACATATTTAGTTACAAATAAAAACTCATCCGCATCATTAGTCATTATCTGCGGGATCACTTCTGGTACGGTATTGTTTTCAATCAATAAATCACGCTCATAAGAGCCCTTTATCTTCATTTTTCCATTCAAACGAATGTAAGGAGAATAAAAGGTGTCAATTCCTCCAAAGTACTCATTAAAAGCATTTCGAAATCGAAAATCAGTAAATCCTTGTAAAGGCGATGAAAGTAATGTAAAACTCATATGGTGTATTCTGAGGCAAATATAAACTACTTTTGAAGAATTAACTATAAATAAAAAAGAGAGGTAAATGCCTCTCTTTTTTATTTATTATTATTATTATTATTATTAGAATTTTAAAATTTAGCTCCAATTGTAAGGTTGATTGCTGTTAAACCAGTTTTACGTTTGATTTCATTTCTGTAGTTAGAATTGTTGTAAAAATGTGGATCACTAGTATTATTAAATTCATTATAATAGTAATCATCATGATCACTATATTCTTTAATGTTAGAAAAAACAAAATCTAACCCTATTGCTAGTACATTATACCTGAATTTTATTTCAGGGTTAATCATAATACCACCTCCTGTAAAATCATCATCATAATGGTTATTATAATAACCATTGCTATTGTAATAATAATCTCTATCATTTGCAGTATACACAATATTATATCCAAAGTTAATATTTGCTTCTAGCCCTAAGTTGTGTTTGAATTCTATAATATTTGCAAAACCAACATTTAATATAGATCCCTGAACAATAGCATCATCTTCATTAAAATATGTAGACCCTCTAAACCATACGGTTTTGAAACCTGGTCTCCAAAAATTACTAGAACCAAAATACCATACATTTCCTAATTTTACTCCCCCTCCAATACTACTATCTGTAAAATCTGTAGTAGCAGTACCAACAAATGTTTCAACATAGAATCCGTTCTTAATTAATTTTGACTCTATTTCGCCATCTTGTGCATTTGCCCCAATAAATAGGCAGATTGCTAAAATTGTGAAAATATTTTTCATTGTTTTTTAAGTTAGTTATTAGAGTGTAAAGATATATATAACTCATGAAAGCCAAGATGAATTTAGAAATCAATTATAGATTTGTGTTAATCATCATTTTCTAATTCAAATAGATCATGTATACTTTTTTCAAAGACTTTTGATAGCTTTAAAGCTAATATTGTAGATGGGATATATCTGTTTTTTTCAATAGAGTTTATTGTTTGACGTGAAACCCCTATTTCATTAGCAAGAGCTTCTTGAGTTAGATCTTTAATTGCTCTTTCTATTTTTAGTCTATTTTTCACGATCCGATTTTTTCATTGTGTAAATACTTATAAAATAAATAATGAACATTTGTATTAGAACATATGTAATTCCTGTGTTTGAGGAGCTAACAAATTCAGGGAATAAGTAGTTACTTATTGAAGAAACAATTGTAAAAACTACACCAAATATAAATGCTCCAGCAAATGCTTTTAATCTATTTTTATGAGTTAATTCATCTTCTGTTTTGTTACTTGTAATAGCTAATAAAAGTAAAGAAATAAGTATTGTGTTTTTCGTAATTAATTTTACTAATTCTTTTTCTATAGGAAGTAGTTTAGTGATTGATAATACCAAAAATAAAACTGAAACTCCTATTAATGAGAATGCTATTTTTTTAAAGTAAGTTGGTAATAATCTTAAATCTTTTTGAATGTTGTTCATAATATAGCTTTTAATAAGTTAGTTTGTCTTTTTGACAAATATACTTTACATTATTGTTAAAGACAATATTTTTTTTATATTTTTAAGCAGTGCTTATTGTACTTGTTCTCCAAAAAGAATTACCAAGCCAATAATGATTAAAATAAAGAGTACTAAAAAGAATATTTTCCAGAAAGAATATGGCCTATTTCCTTCAATAATTCCACTTTGTCCGTTTATGTAGAAATGATACTTTTTATTGTTAAAAAGGTAAGATGATATGTATACAGGTAAAAGGATGTGTTTAAAAGTTTCGTCATTTAATTTCATGCTTAATTGTGACACACGTTGGGTGTCGCCACCAATATCTTGACATGCCCACCCGTTCGCAATTTGCTTAGCCTTTTCAGTAGATTTTAAATGACCATTTTCTAGTGATAAAGTATATTTTTCAGTAATAAAACCTGCTAAGTAGCTAGAATTGAAGGGTTCTAGTTTATCTAAATTCCAATTGGTTATTTTATTAGGGATGATGTTCTTTTTTTTCTCTGAAGCACTAATTAATGTGTCGTCAACAAACCCGCTAATATCCCCAGAAACGTAAGTCCATCGTGTTTTTTGAACCTGACGTGTACGAGTTACATTTTTACCATTAACTGTGGTATTGTAACTTTCAGTAACGTAATAATAATCCCCTCGCTGTCCTTCATATTTTCCGTATAATTCTGCATCAAAAGTCCAATACGGAATGTATAACCCTTTTGTTTTTTCAGGATCTAAAGCCGCGCGCTTGAGTTTGTTTGGTGCAAACCATAAACTGTTAACCCATTTTTTGAAAATAGCGTGTGATTGTTGATGGTCCAATTGAAAAGGAAGAACTGCCCCAGGTAAAATCCAATCTTCATCATAAGCATCCTCTACAATTAAAGGTTGACTACAGTACACACAGTGTAAGGATTTGTAATTCTCTTCAACATGCTGATTGGCTCCACAAGTTTTACAGTGCAACATACTTATTTTTTCAGTATGTGACTGAGCTCCCATTTTTTCTAAATAAGGCTGTAGTTCTAATTCTTCAAACGAAGTTTCAGGTATTACTATTGCTTCTTCATGGTTGCAATAACCGCATTTAGTTACAGTAGAACCTGGTTTATATTTTAGTTCAGCACCACAATTAATGCATGATTTTTTATGTTCGGATTGCTTAGGAGTTTCTAAGTTCATTTATGCATGGAAAATATCACCCTTATCATAATCCTCTTCTTTAACAAGAGGACTATGATGAGTTTATGAATGTAGTGTTTTAATTGTTTGGCAATGGTGGAGGTACAGAACCTAATAAAGTTTGTAGTTCTGGTATAGTATTTAAAGCCGTCCAGTTTGCCATTCCTTGTTTCCAAACTAATGTATTCGCATCCACTGTTTTTGAAGCAAACAAATTACTTAAGCCTTCAAAAGTAACTGGGCCTGATTGCTGTCCGTTACTTGCATAAAAGTATTGTGTTTGTTGTGGTAATGGAGGAGGCATAGTACTAGTGTTTTCTGTTGGTGCTGGGGATGTGGTTTGGCTTTTTGGATTTAGCATACCGCCCATTTGTTGTGCCATTGCAAATCCCATTCCCATACCTATTCCAGCTCCAGCGGCTCCAGATTCATTAGCAGCAGCAACTTCTAATGCTTTTGCAGCTTTAAATTTTGTTAACTTGTCTAAATCTAGTTTGTTAAGTCTACTGTATTCAAATATTTCTTTCTTTAATTCTTCTGGCATCGATACATTTTCGATGAAGAATTTTTCTAATGAAATACCTACAGAGTTAAATTCAGGATTCATGACTTCCAAACAAGTGTCTGATAATTCATTGGTGTTGGCTGCATACAATTCAATAGGAAGATTAGCTTCCCCAATAGTATCCGTAAATCGTGTAGAAATTAAACTTTTTAAGTGTTCATTAATTTCAAAATTGGTGAAATTATTATCAGTACCAACAATGTCGGTAATAAATTTCCCTGCATCGTTAATTTTGAATGCGTAGGTACCAAAAGCACGTACTTCAACAAAACCAAAACGATCATCGTTTAGGATGACAGGGTTTTTAGTACCCCATTTTTCATCAGTAAATAGTCGAGAACTTACAAAGTATATCTCCGCTTTAAACGGACTATTAAAACCATATTTCCAACCTTTCAAAGTAGCAAGAATAGGTAAGTTTTGAGTGTTTAAAGTGTATGTTCCTGGTTTAAAAACATCAGCTAATTTTCCTTCATTAATGAACACTGCAATTTGTCCTTCACGAACAACCAATTGTGCACCATTTTTAATTTCATTTTGGTAGCGTTCAAATCGATGAACTATAGTATTACTAGAGCTATCTAACCATTCAATGATATCTATAAACTCGTGACTTAATTTCTTTTTTATTTCGTCAAAAATCCCCATTTCTTTAAATTTAAGTTGATTCTTTACAAGGTAATAAAATCTTTTAAAAAATGCTTTGAATCCTAATGTTTATCAATAAAAATAAAGAATTAACAGAGATATAACAATAGATTAATAATCATATTTTATCTTTAGCACTTATAAGTAAATCACATAAATTTATTATGAAGACTTTTAAGCTAGATTTTGATGATTTTTTAGATGATGATTTTGAATTATTAGCGATTCATACAACATTGGAATCATATCATTTAGCTTATTTCATGAATATTTCTTTTGATATTCAATTTAAGAGAACAGAAGGAATTCAAGATTTTGATTTTTATGAATTTAACGATGAGAAAAATCAATCTTTATGGAATTTAATAGCAAATAAAGGGACTCAAGAAAAAACAGATACTTTAGAAGAACAAAGCACCTTGTTTTTTGAGGCAAAAAGTAAGAGAATATATTTATTACCTGAATATAAAAAAGTCGATTACCTTATTAAGATTGAACATAACACACATAATACTCAAAAATTGATTTCAAAAATGAATGCTATTCCACAAATTATCACAACATTTGTAATAGATGTCCCAACATTGAAATCTAAAAACAATTTAATTTTTTACTAATAGTACAGATGAAGAAAACAAAAATAGTAGCAACATTAGGCCCTGCAAGTTCTGATAAAGAAACAATTCACCAAATGATAAAAGCAGGAGTGAATGTTTTTAGAATAAACTTTTCTCACGCTGATTATGATAATGTAAAGGAGCGAATCGAAATTATAAGAGAGTTAAGCGAAACATATAAATACAATACTGCTATTTTGGGAGATTTGCAAGGTCCTAAATTGCGTGTAGGTGTAATGAAGCAAGATGTAGTTGTCAATGATGGAGATGTTATAAAATTTTGTACTGGCGAGCCTTTTAATGGTGATGCGGATAAAGTTTTTATGAATTATGAAAAATTCCCTGAAGATGTAAAAGCTGGTGAACGAATTTTATTAGATGATGGGAAATTAATTTTTGAAGTAAAAAGTTCTAATGGAAAAGATGAAGTAGAGGCAATAGTAATTCAAGGTGGGCCTTTAAAGTCTAAAAAAGGGGTGAACTTACCAAATACGGCAATTTCATTACCAGCATTAACAGAAAAAGATCTTAAAGATGCCGTCTTTGCTATTGAACAACAAGTAGATTGGATAGCACTTTCATTTGTTAGGGATGCCGATGATTTAGAATTGTTACAGGATTTAATAAACGAACATTCGGCATATAAAATTCCGATAATTGCTAAAATAGAGAAGCCTGAGGCTGTAAAAAATATTGATAAAATTATTGCTTTTTGCGATGGATTAATGGTGGCTAGAGGTGATTTAGGAGTCGAAATCCCTGCTGAAGAAGTACCTTTAATTCAAAAGCAATTAGTACTTCGAGCTAAGAAAGCAAGAATACCTGTAATTATAGCTACTCAGATGATGGAAACTATGATTACCAGTTTAACGCCAACTAGAGCAGAGGTGAATGATGTAGCAAATTCTGTAATGGATGGAGCAGATGCGGTAATGTTATCAGGAGAAACTTCTATAGGTAAATACCCAGTTGAGGTAATTGAAACAATGACGAGGATAATTAAGAGTGTTGAAAATTCACCATTAATTATAGTTCCTGAACGCCCACCACATGTAAAAACAGCACGTTATATTACAA
>Ga0209291_1000491_pt1 | contig 38057 bp, 27 predicted proteins | sample GOMGulsemesocosm_FD_184633 | JGI IMG/M metagenome (GOLD analysis project Ga0209291, IMG submission 184633) | Methane-oxidizing microbial communities from mesocosms in the Gulf of Mexico - GOM9B Gulf of Mexico (SPAdes) (version 2) | ecosystem: Environmental > Aquatic > Marine > Cold seeps...
TTCCAATTTCCCAGATTTACATTTTTGACCGATTTGGTAAATTATTATCACAATTAGATCCTGATGGAGCTGGTTGGGACGGAAATTACAACGGAAGTCAAATGCCAGCATCTGATTACTGGTTCAAGGTTATCTATATTGAAGGAGCTGATAGTACTCAAAAAGAGTTTAAAGCACATTTCTCTTTGAAAAGATAATTCAATAAATAATTGCAACTTAAAAAGCCTCACAATTTGTGAGGCTTTTTTATTAAAGATAAATTAGATCAATTTGTAATATGAATTTTATTGTAAAATGTAAAATATTGTATTTAAGTTGTATTTTAGTTTAATGAATAAATACGAGAATAATCTTAATGAGTTATCGTTGCGTTTGAATAAACTTATTCGAAATCAGCAATTTTTCAATACAGAAATACAACAACTTAAAAAAGAAATCTCTGCTTTAAAAAATGCTTCAGCTACAGAAGAAAGTTCTGTAGAATCAAAAGAAATTATTACTAAAGTTGAGCAATCAGCAAATGATTATAGTAGGGTACAACCAAAAGAACAAAAAGTCAAAACAGAAATTAAAAAGCTATCTATATTTAATGTGCTTCCTACAAACAAAGACGACTGGGAAAGTTTCATTGGTGGAAATTTAATTAATAAAATCGGAATTTTAATTACTGTTGTAGGTATAGCTATTGGAGCAAAATATTCAATTGATAAAGGATGGGTTACTCCATTAATGCGAATTATTTTGGGATATATTAGTGGTGGTACTTTATTGGGGTTTGCTTTTAAGTTAAAGCCTAAATACAAAACCTTTAGTGCTGTTTTGTTAAGTGGTGCAATTGCGGTACTTTATTTTATTACTTTTTTTGCGTATGATGAGTATCAATTATTGCCACAAGTTCTAGCCTTTTTATTAATGACCGTGACTACAGCATTCGCTGTTTTTTCAGCACTTAAATACGATGAGAAAATTATAGCTATCTTAGGATTAGTAGGCTCTTATGCTGTGCCCTTTTTATTGAGTGATGGATCTGGAAAAGTAGCTGTTTTATTTAGTTATGTAACATTAGTGAATATTGGTATTCTGGTTGTTGCTTATAAAAAATATTGGAAACTATTGTATTATTTAGCTTTTGGATTTACATGGTTGATATTTTTATCATGGTTTCATATGGATTACAAAAGTGATTCTCATTTTGGTTTAGGATTGCTTTTTTCTACAATATTTTTCTTACTGTTTTACGCTACGTTTTTGATTTATAAACTCCAACGAAAAGAACTGTTTGTTACAACAGATGTATTCTTGGTTATCGCAAACTCATTTTTATATTACTTTATAGGGTATGCAATATTAAATAGTACAGAAAATAGTGAACCATATTTAGGATTGTTTACCGTTTTTAATGCTTTGGTTCATTTTGTAATTGGAGCTTATATATTCAAGCAGAAGTCGCAGGAAAAAGGGTTATTTTATTTAATATTAGGAATGGTGTTGGTGTTTTTAACTATCGCTATCCCGGTACAACTTGATGGTTATTGGGTTACGTTATTATGGACTGGTGAAGCAGTCTTATTATTTTGGATAGGACGCACTAAAAACATTTTCATGTATGAAAAAATGGCGTATCCATTATTCTTCATAGCCTTCTTTTCTTTATTAGAAGATTGGTCAAGTGGTTACCCATCATATTATATTGATGATAAAATTACTACAATACTAAATACTCAATTTTTAACTTCAATTTTGTTTGTTGTAGGGTTTTCATATGTAACCTGGTTATTTTTCACAAAGTCAAAAGAGAATACTCAAAAATCATGGATGACTAATATAGTTGCGATTGCTTTACCTAGTATTTTAGCTATTGCAACTTATTTTGCCTTTAAGCTTGAAATAAATAACTATTTCAATAATTTATTAAGTTTTTCAAAGATCAATTTAGGAAATGAAATAGGAGGTAAAATCTACAATTATAATTTAAGAGATTTTGAAACTATTTGGGTGCTTAATTATTCGTTAATATTTGTAAGCCTAATCTCATTGTTTAGTGTTTTTAAGCTAAAAACGTTAATTACAAATACAATTTCTTTAATAGTTATTGGAATCGGGATATTACTGTTTCTAACAGTAGGGTTATATACTTTGAGTGAACTACGTGAGGCTTATATCCTAGATGATTCAAAATATTTTACTGTATCTCAATTTTATATTAGTATTAGGTATGTAACATATTTATTTGTAGGAGTATTGGTTTATGTATTGTTAAAATACTTAAAACCATTAGTTCAGTTTAATGCGATAAAACGATATGTAGATCTCTTTTTGCATTTAGCATTATTATGGGTTGTGACTAGTGAATTAATTCATTGGTTAGATCTATCAGGTTCCAAAAGTCAGTATAAGCTTGGAGTAAGTGTATTGTGGGGAGTTTATGCTTTAGTGTTTATATGTATTGGATTATGGAAAAAAAGGAAATTGCTTCGCTTTGGAGCTATCTCGTTATTTGCAGTAACATTGTTAAAGTTATTTTTCTATGATATTGCACATTTGTCAACCTTATCAAAAACAATTGTACTAATTTTACTTGGTGTATTCTTATTAATAATTTCATTCTTGTATAATAAATTTAAGGATAGGTTAGAAGTAGAACATAATACTGTTGATAATGTTAAATGAAAAAGAGAAGATGACTAGACTTAGTTTATATCTGCTAATTTTATTATTTGGTTTTAGTACTGGTTATGCCCAAATGAATAAGCAATCCTATAAAAGTGAATTAAAAGGAATAAAATCAAAATGGCATAGTTTGCAATTACCGAAAGATTATTTTTCAAATTGTAAAGAGGATTTTAGTGATATTAGAATATATGGAATAACGGCTACCGATACTATAGAAGCTCCGTATGTGCTAAATAGATTAAAATCAGTTAATCCTTTAAGTGTGAATCAAAAGTCATTTACCATCATAAATAAAGTATCTGGAAAAAACGACTATAGTGTTACACTTGAGAATAATGAAAGGAAGAATTTGAATGAGATTCAGCTAGCTATAAATGAAGAAAATTTTGATTATACTATTGAGATTGAAGGAAGTGCTGATCAATTAGAATGGTATACTGTAAAAGATAGTATTCGTATTTTACGTATTAAAAATAAACATATTGATTTTAAGTATTCTCACTTAAATTTTGATCCAATTAATTTTCCGTTTATTAGATTGACGTTTAAAAACACTAAAGAGGTAGGTTTGCAAAACGCTTCTTTTGTTGCGTTTACTGAAAAAAAAGAGCATTATTTAAAGCATCAGCTAACATACGCTATTGAAGAAGATAAAAAGCAAAAGAAAACTATTGTATATGTTAAGCTTCCTTATAAAACTCCAGTAACAAAAGTAGCTTTAGTAGTTGAAAATCAATTTGATTATTATAGAGCTATGCGTATTGAAACCCTTCAAGATAGTGTGGTTACTGAAAAAGGAACATTGTATAATTACAAAAAACTTCATCAACAAAACATCAGTTCTTTTAAAAATACATATCATGATTTTGGATATCAGAATAATAGTGGTTTTGTGCAACAGTTAAAAATAACTATTGCTAATCATGATAATGCACCATTGTTGATAGAAGGGGTGGAGGTGTTTTCAAACCCTATAAAGTTGAGCGCTCGTTTTGATGATTTAAAAGCTACGTATTATTTAGTTTCAGGAAATATAAAAAGTCAAAAGCCAAGTTATGATATTATAAATTTCTCAAAACAAATACCAAAGGAATTAGCTGAATTAAAGCTTGGTAAATTGCTAGATATACAAACGAATAAAGTTGATAATAAACTTCAAGAGGAATCTTTTTTTACGAATAAATTACTTTGGGGAGTATTATTGGTTATCATTGTGTTTCTAGGTTTTTTTACATATAAAATGTTAAAAGAAAAATAATGGATTCAAGATTAGGTTCTTCATGGGATAAGCAGTTATCTCCAGAGTTTGAAAAAGAGTATTATCAAAAACTAAGCAATTTTATTGCTGATGCATATAGCAGTGGTTCTTGTTTCCCGGAAAAGGAACAAATATTTGCTGCATTTAATAATTGTGATTTTGATACTGTTAAAGTAGTACTTATAGGTCAAGATCCATATCATGGAAAAGGACAAGCAAATGGGCTTTGTTTTTCTGTTCATAATGGAATTAAGCATCCACCATCTCTAGTTAATATACTTAAAGAGTTATCTGTAAACTATAATAGTTTATATCCAGCTACTGGAGATTTGACAGCTTGGGCAAAACAAGGAGTGTTGTTATTAAATGCAACATTAACAGTAGAAGAGTCGAAAGCTGGAAGTCATCAAAAACAAGGATGGGAAGTGTTTACAGACGCAGTAATTAAAAAAATATCAGATGAAAAAGAAGCTGTTGTTTTTTTACTTTGGGGAGCTTATGCTCGAAAAAAGGTAAAGTTGATAGATGAAACAAAACATTATGTTTTAGAAACAGGTCATCCATCACCATTAAGCGCAAATAGAGGCTATTGGTTTGGAAATGAGCATTTTTTAAAAACTAATGCTTATTTGAAGTCTAAAAATATATCAGAAATTAATTGGATACTATAAGCTATAGATTAATTCTTCATATTCAGCTTTTCTTGGAATGATATCTAGGTCTAATAATCTATCTTGAATTTTAGCAACGGTTTTTCTATCCAAATTTTCTTGTGACCATTCCGTAATTCCTAACCATTCTTGAACATCTTCTAATTTCTGATCATATCGCTGTGATATCATACGATCAATACTAGGAATTATTTTAAACTCTTCGGTGGTATTATTAATAATTTCAAGTATATCTTTAATAATTGCTTCGTTTTCTTCTAAAACGTCATTTCGTACTGCTATCACAAAACAAGGCCAAGGAGTAGGACAGTGGTCTACTACTCTAAAAGTACCATTATCAACATAGGGTTTTGTAGTGAATTTTTCCCACATAAAATAATCACCAATTCCATTAGGTAGTCCAAGTACAGCACCATCTAAATTTTTAATAACTTCAAAGTCTAAATCTTCTTTTGAATTCCATCCATTTTTTTCAGCATTTACATAGGCCATTAAATGAGATCCTGACCCATAACGACTAATAGCGGCTTTTTTACCTTTAAGGTCCTCTATAGTTTTGTAAGAGGAGTTATTGGCAACATGAACTCCCCAAACTAATGGAGATTTAGTATAGATTTGAACAATTTTACATTCATTTCCATCAATAATATCACGTATAATTCCTTCGGTAAGGATTACGGCCATATCAATTTCTTTATCACGTAAAGCTTTACACATTTGACCAGTTCCGCCAAAGAAGTCGTGCCAACGTAAATTAATGTCTTTTTCATGATAGGATTTATCACGTAATGTTAAATACCAAGGTAAATTGAAATGCTCAGGAACTCCACCTATTTTGATGTTTTTCATAGTATTAAGCTGCTTGTATGTAGTTGTTAAGTTTTGTAAACCACTCATCTTGGTTGTTTACTGAAAACTTATATGTTGTATTATCTTTTAATGTAAGAACAATTCCGGAATTAAATATCCTTGCAAGTTTTGTTTTATCCACAGAAGTTACGTCTGTTGGATTGATACTTGTTGTTCCGTTTTGAATATTATATTTATGAGAAACAAATAATATGCGTTTGTTTGTGATGAATAATTTTCCGCCAACACCTTCTTTTCCTTTTATCTGATTAGCACCACCATCAAAAATAATCTCTTCAGGAGAAACGATTATGTTCTTTACTTCCAAATCTACTTTTTTGGATAGTTTATTAGCTGTTCTTTTTATTAAATAAGGAAATAAAAATACATAAAATATACCCATAACAACACCTTGAAAGACGATGCTATTATAATTGGGGATGTCATTTGTGATTTGATGAATCCATAAGAGCATAAGTGCATGTAATATAGACATTACAAGTCCGAAAATAATTTTATGTTTCCAAGTAAATTGCGTCATATTATATTATGCTGTTAATTTTTCTAAACAATATACAATTAAATCGTCTACTAACTTATTAGGGTTTTCAGAAAATTCACCTGTAGCTCTATTGGCTAATATAGCGTTCATAGATATTGCTTTGTGTCCTAGTAATTTAGATAATCCATAGATTCCTGCAGTTTCCATTTCTAAATTAGTGATTTGCTTGCCTTCAAAATTAAAATCGGCTAATTTATCATTCAATTTATTATCCTGCAAATCCAAACGTAAAACACGTGATTGTGGTCCGTAAAAACCAACATTTGTAGCTGTAAAACCATTGATTACTTTATCTGATTTAAATTTGCTTCCTAATGATTTGTCATAAGAAACAACATAAGGATCAGATTTTTCTTTAGCCCAATTAGTTTGCTCCATTAACGCTTTTGATAATGTAGTATTTTGTACATGTTTACTATCATAAAAATGTAATAAACTATCAAAACCAATAGCTAACTCAGATAGTAGAAAAGAATCAATAGCTATAGATTCTAAAATTGATCCTGATGTACCAATTCGTATAATCTCCAATGATGTGTGTTCTGGTTTAATGGTACGAGTTTTAAAATCAATATTTACCAAAGCATCTAATTCATTAAATACAATATCAATATTGTCTGTACCAATTCCTGTTGAAATTACAGTAATTCGCTTTCCTTTGTAAATTCCTGTTTCGGTTTTAAACTCTCTTTTTTGTTTAGAAACTTCAATTGTGTCAAAATGCTTTGTAATACTCGAAACTCTATCGGGATCACCAACAGTAATTATAGTAGTTGCTAAATCTTCAGGAAGTATATTTAAATGGTAAATACTCCCATCAGGGTTTATGATTAATTCGGATTCTTTTATTGTCATTTTAGTATTGCTGATTAAGGGGATGTTTTTACATTGATGTTTTAACCACCAACTCTTTTAACGTTAAAACCTTTAGCTATTAATAGCTTCATGATTTCATCACGGTAATCACCTTGTATAATAATAGAGTCATCTTTAAAGCTACCGCCAACACTAAGTTTTTGTTTTAATTCTTTAGCAAGTAATTTAAAATCAGCAGTAGCACCAGTGTATCCATCAATAATAGTGGTAGGTTTTCCTTTTCGTTTTACATATTTACATAATAGCGGTTCCTCTTGAAGCCAAATTGTAGATTTCTCTTTCTTTGAGGCTGGTTTTTCGATCTCTTTATGTTCCGGAAATAAGTTTTTTAACTGATCTTTTATGTCCATTTTTTGTGTATTGAAATACAAATATCGATTGAAGTATATATAATACAACAATCGATATGTAATTTAATTATTTTTTAATTAATCCAAGCTCAATAAGCCTTTCTGTTAAGAAATCTCCTGCTGTTATGTCTTCAAAACCTTTAGGGTTCTCATCAGTAATACAGTTATCCAAACAGTTTAAAGGCATTTCACTTACAGGATGCATAAAAAATGGAATAGAATAACGTGATGTTCCCCAAAGCTCTTTAGGGGGGTTGACAACTCTGTGTACAGTAGACTTTAACCTGTTGTTTGAGTGTCGTGACAGCATATCACCAACGTTGATAACTAATTCGTCTGGTTGAGCAATTGCATCATGCCAATCGCCATTATGATCTTGTACTTGCAAGCCTTTACCATGAGCTCCCATTAATAAGGTAATCAAGTTAATATCACCATGAGCGGCAGCACGAACTGCATTTTTAGGTTCTTTGGTAATAGGTGGGTAGTGGATAGGGCGTAAAATGCTATTTCCGTTTTTGATGTAGTTGTCAAAGTAAAACTCGTCTAAATCTAAAAACAAGGCTAATGCACGTAATACATAAACACCTGTTTTCTCTAACATTTTATAAGTCTCTTTACCGACAGCGTTAAAATTAGCTAACTCATTTACAGTTACATTATCAGGATATTCTTTTTTCAAAGTTGGGTTATCCTCAACATATTGTCCAAAGTGCCAAAACTCTTTTAAGTCACCTTCTTTTTTTCCTTTAGCAGATTCTTTTCCAAAAGAGATGTAACCTCGTTGTCCACCAATGCCCTCTATTTCATAAGTGCGTTTTGTTTCTACTGGTAATTCAAAGAAATTTTTGATTTCACCATATAAATTAGAAACAAGTTCATTATTTAAGAAATGTCCTTTTAAAGCAACAAAACCAATTTCTTGATAGGCTTTTCCGATTTCATTGATGAATTTTTGTTTTCTTGTTTCGTCTCCGGACAAAAAATCAGCAAGGTTAACACTTGGTATATTTTGCATTTTTTTTAAGTATAAAAATAGTTAATAACTCTTCGTTAAGTAAAACGTTTGATTGCAACAAATGTAGTAAAAACAAGTGTTCAATGCAATTCAATTGAAAGAAGAGTTGTTAACAATCATATTGTGTTTTAGATATTTAAGATCGAAAATATTCAAAAACTAGAACTATAATTTGTTATTTTATTAGTAATATGACTTGAGTATTGTTAAAAAAAGATGCTGTTGTTTTTGATACTAATATTATTTTACTCAAATTTGATATATAAATAAAAGAAAATGAACCCAACCATTACCAAGAATACCCCAATTAATTTCGATAGAAAAGAATTATCTAACGATACATTATTACAATTATATAGCGCAATGTTAAAACCTCGAATGATAGAGGAGAAAATGCTAATTTTATTGCGTCAAGGAAGAATATCAAAATGGTTTTCAGGAATTGGCCAAGAAGCAATTTCTGTTGGAGTTACTTCTGTATTAAATAAGTCAGAGTATATATTACCAATGCATCGTAATCTAGGAGTATTTACTACTAGAGAAATTCCGTTGTATAGACTGTTCTCACAGTGGCAAGGAAAAGCAAATGGATTTACCAAAGGTAGAGACCGTAGTTTCCATTTTGGTACCCAAGAATTTAATATTGTAGGAATGATATCGCATCTAGGACCTCAATTTGGTTTAGCTGATGGTATTGCCCTAGGGAATTTATTAAAGGATAATAAAGAAGTTTGTGCTGTATTTACTGGTGACGGTGGTACTAGTGAAGGAGATATTCATGAGGCATTAAATGTAGCTTCTGTATGGAGTTTGCCAGTGTTATTTTGTATTGAAAATAATGGGTATGGATTATCAACCCCAGTTAGTGAACAGTTTAATTGTGAGCATTTAGCTGATAGAGGTAAAGGGTATGGTATGGAAAGCCATATTATTGATGGAAATAATATTTTAGAAGTATATACCAAAGTTCAAGCTTTGGCTGAAGATATGCGTAAAAATCCACGTCCAGTTTTATTAGAGTTTAAAACATTTAGAATGCGTGGTCACGAAGAGGCGAGTGGTACAAAATATGTTCCTCAAGATTTAATGGATGCATGGGCGATTAAAGACCCGATAGAAAATTTTAAAACTTATTTAGAAAATGAAGGAGTTTTAAATGATACAATAGAAGCTGAATTACGTGAGCAATTTAAACAAGAAATTAATGACAATTTAAAGTTAGCATTTGATGAGCCTGATATTGAAATTGATTTAAGCAACGAATTAAATGACGTCTTTCAAAAGCACGAATATCAACATGTTGAAAAAAACAACGAAACAGAAAATATTCGTTTAGTAGATGCTGTTTCTAATGGATTACGCCAGTCAATGGAAAAACACGATGACTTGGTTATCATGGGGCAAGATGTAGCAGAGTATGGTGGCGTTTTTAAAATAACTGATGGTTTTGTAGAGGCTTTTGGAAAAGATAGAGTACGTAACACACCAATCTGTGAATCGGCAATAATTTCTGCAGCATATGGCTTATCCGTAAATGGAATTAAATCGGTTATGGAAATGCAATTTGCCGATTTCGTTTCTTCTGGATTTAATCCCATTGTAAATTTATTAGCAAAATCTCATTATAGATGGGGGCAAAATGCCGATGTAGTAGTACGTATGCCTTGTGGGGCTGGAGTAGGTGCAGGACCTTTTCATTCACAAACCAATGAGGCTTGGTTTACTACCGTCCCTGGTTTAAAAGTAGTATACCCTGCTTTTCCAGCTGACGCCAAAGGATTATTAGCAACATCAATTGAAGATCCAAACCCAGTATTGTTTTTTGAACATAAAGCGTTATATAGAAGTGTGTATCAAGATGTACCTACGGATTATTATACTATTCCGTTAGGGAAAGCTAGTATACTGAAAGAAGGAAATGATGTTAGTATCATCTCTTTTGGAGCTGGTGTGCATTGGGCATTAGATACATTAGAAAAAAATCCAGATATTTCAGCTGATTTAATCGATCTAAGATCTTTAGTTCCTTTAGATAGAGAAGCAATATTTAACTCTGTTAAAAAGACGGGTAAAGCAATCATTTTACAAGAAGACAATGAATTTGGTAGTTTTGGTTCTGATTTATCGGCCTTAATTATGGAAAACTGTTTTGAAGCTTTGGACGGGCCTGTAAAGCGTGTGTCAAGTATAGAAACACCAATACCGTTCTTACCAACCTTGGAAAAACAATACTTAGCTAAAGATAGGTTTGAAGAAGAATTAAGAAGCTTATTAGCATACTAGTAGCTTAATATAAGTAACTAAATTATTTACCCCTCATTGAAGATAATTATATTCAATGAGGGGTTTTTATTTTGTAAAATCCAATTTAGTTAACACAATTTTTAATGTAAGGAAAGTCCTTATAAAAAGTAGGGTTTTACCGTACCAAAAGTATTAGTTATTGATTTACTTTTAAAAATTGAAAATGTGACCAATTTGTCTCGTTTTATTTTAAAATAAATTAATTTAAACTAATCAAAATGATTAAAAAACAACTTTTAATGGCACTATTTTTTGCCATAACTTTTTTGGGGTATTCACAAAGTACTCCGGAATTAATCAATTACCAATCGGTAATTAGAGATGCGAGTAATAATGTGCTAGCAAACAGTACAATCTCAGTAAAATTTGAAATCAAACAAAACGATCCAACAAGTGGGACTTTGGTGTTTTCAGAAAGCCATACTTCTGTAACTACAAACGGTTATGGGATGTTTAATTTGCAAATAGGTGGAGGGGCAACTTTATCAGGTGATTTTACTACAATTGGCTGGGATGATTATGAGCCTTATTACTTACTTACTTATGTAGATATTGCTGGTGGTACTGCTTATACTTATATGGGAGCAAATCAATTTTTATCCGTTCCTTATGCATTACATGCGCAAACTGCTGAAAGCATCACTGACCCTAACTGGGTAAAAGTTGGAGACAAACAATATTCAGCTCTACCAATGGTAGGTATCGGTAATAATGATCCTACAGTAGCCTTAGATATTAAAGATGAAACCTTAAATGATACAAAAGCAAGTGCGCTTAAAATAGTTGCAAAGAGTACTGCGTCTGGGTCAACCTGGACTGACGCTGTTAGTGTTACTTTAGATTCAAATATAAACACTCCAAATGGAGCAAGTGCTGTATATGCTGAATCTACAGGAACTAACGCAGGTTATAATAGAGGTGTGTGGGGTGAAGCACTAGGAAGTAGTGTAACGAACAGAGGGGTTCAAGGCGTTGCTAGAGGAGTAGAAGGAAGTAGTTATGGTACAGTAGGTTATGCACAAGATGCTTCTGCAGGAATAAATTTTGGTGCTGCTGGATATGCATCGAATGGAAATGGTGGTAGCGTTGGTGTTTATGGTAATACAAACACAACAGATGGCCTAGCTTATGGGGTATATGGTGTAGCGAATGGTGTATTACCATTATCATATAATACTGGTGTTTACGGAAAAGCTGAAGGAGGTGGAACTGGTAATATTGGAGTCTCTGGATATACTATTGGTGTAGCAGGAGAAAACATTGGAACTCAGGGTAGAGCTTTAGGATCAACTACTGGGGTTAATTTAGGTGTTAAAGGTACAGCAAATGGTGCTGTATCAGAAAATGATGGTTTATTAGGGGAAACTACAGGTAATGCAAATTATAATGTAGGGGTCTATGGTTCTGCTTCAGGGATTAATGACAAAATTAATCATGGTTTAGAAGGTTATGCTGATCAATCTACAACAACAAATATTGGTGTTGTAGGAAATAGTGTAGGTTCAGGAGTTGATAATTATGGTGTAAAAGGTTTTTCTTTTGGTTTAGGAGGAACTAATTATTATGGTGTATATGGAGAGACATCTGCAAGTGGAGGAAATTATTTTGCTGGATATTTTAAAGGAGATGTAAATATTACAGGGAATTTAAATGTTCTAGGTAATATTTCTAAAGGAGGTGGAACATTTAAGATTGACCACCCTGAAGATCCAGCAAACAAATATTTAGTACATTCATTTGTAGAATCTCCTGAAATGATGAATGTATATAATGGAAATACGAAAACCGATGCAAACGGATTCAGTACAGTTGAATTACCATCTTATTTTGATAAAGCAAATAAAGAATGTAGATATCAATTAACGGTAATAGGTGTTTTTGCACAAGCAATTATTAAAAAGAAGGTTTCTGGTAATACATTTGTTATTCAAACGAATCAACCAAATGTAGAGGTGTCTTGGCAAGTAACAGGTATTAGAGCAGATAAATGGGCAAATGAGAATAGAGTAGTTCCTGAATTAGAGAAAAAGAAAAAAGGAACGTATTTACATCCAGAATTGTTTGGTCAACCAAAAGAAAAAACGGAACATTATCATGAACCAACTAAATTATCTAAAGAAAGAAAAGAAAAAAGAAAATCTAAGGTTTATGATGATGAATTAGGTGATTTGAATTCTGAATCAGGAAATAAAAAAAGATAATATGAGTAAGTTTATATATTGTTTAATGGTACTATTACTAACTTCCAATTGTTTTTCCCAATCATTGGAACGAACTGTTATAGCTAGTAATGGAGCTACGCTTACATCTGCGCAAGCAAATCTTGATTATACATCAGGAGAAGCTGTTGTTACAGAAGTTACAGACGGAACAACTAAACTAGGTCAAGGTTTTCATCAAGAAAATTTGGCTATTGTATTAGGGGTTTCTGAACACGAATTGGTAAATATTCAATTATACCCAAATCCTGTGGTAAATACATTTAGTATTGATGGGCTAAAAGAAAAGTCTTCAATTACAATGTATGATGCTATTGGCCGTTTGGTTTTAAATCAAAAAGATTATTTAAGTGGAAAAATTGATGTGACTAATTTATCATCAGCTACTTATTTTGTGAAAATTGAAAATAAAGAAGGAGTAGGGTTTAGAAAAATCCAAAAGAAATAATTTCTTATCTAATTATTACATAAAAGGGTTGAACTAGTTATAGTTCAACCCTTTTTGCTTTTTATTCAAATTAAAGTTAAATATCTCACAAAATAAATACCGTAATATGTCTACAGTATTTATTTTGTATATTTACTTCGTGAAAATTCTTACTTTCATACTAGCATTACTATTTCTTGCAACTCCAATGCAAGCACATGTTGATATCATCGCTTTTGATGCTATTGAATCTCATGTTGATGAAGATAATTATAGTGAATCTCATCAAAAAGATCATCATGAACATGATAGTGAGGATGAAAAACAATCAGAACATCATCATCATTGTGTCGATTTAAGCGTTTCTTTTGCTTATTTCCCTTCAGGATTAAACTTTGACTTTGTTGTTATTCCTAATGACAATGAAATAGTTGATTTTTATACCAAAAAACACACCTCTAAAGATTTAGAGTCATTATTTCAACCTCCCAAGTAGCTTAATTGAATCGCTGTCATTTCCGTGAAGACGGAAATCTTCTGGTATTTACTCTTGAAATATGGAGTAAATACATATTTCAATTAATTACAATAAAAAAACATGATTAATAAACTTATTGAGTTTTCAATCAATAACAAATTTGTTATTGCATTGTTTACAATAGCGCTTATTGTTGGCGGTATATACAGTGTTAAACAAGTACCTGTAGATGCTGTTCCAGATATAACCAACAATCAAGTACAAATAATTACCCAAGCACCAAACTTGGGAACTGAAGATATTGAGCAATTTGTTACCTATCCAGTAGAAGTAGCAGTGGCTAACTTGCCTGAAGTAAAAGAAATTCGTTCTATATCTCGTTTTGGTTTATCGGTAGTAACTATTGTTTTTAGTGACGATATAGATACCTATTTGCCAAGACAATTAGTGTCAGAAAAATTAACAGAAATAAAGGCTAATATTCCTGAAGGGTTTGGCACTCCGTTTATGGGGCCTATTTCTACTGGATTAGGAGAGATTTATCAATATACATTAGAAGTTGCTCCAGAATTTAAAAACAAGTACGACGCTACCGAATTACGAACCATTCAAGATTGGATTATCCGTCGACAAATGGCTATGGTTCCTGGAGTGGTTGAAGTAAATGCTTTTGGAGGTAATGCTAAGCAATACGAAGTTAGTATTGATCCTAATGAGCTAAAAGCTATAGGACTAACTATTAACAACGTCTATGAAGCTTTAGAAAATAACAACCAGAATACTGGTGGAGCATATATAGAGAAGAATCATCAGGCTAACTTTATTCGAGGTGAAGGATTAGCACGAAGCTTAAATGATATTAAAAATATTGTGGTAGCTAATAAAGGCAGAATTCCAATTACGATTAAAGATATTGGAACAATTCAGTTTGGAACAGCTACACGTTACGGAGCTCTTACAAAAAATGGAGAAGGAGAAGCTGTTGGAGGTATGATATTAATGCTAAAAGGTGCTAGTACTGATGAAGTGATTGAAAATGTAACCAATAGAATTACTGAAATTCAAAAATCATTACCAAAAGGAATTACCATAAAACCATTTTTAGATAGAAGTAAATTAATTGCAAATACTACGTCAACTGTCAAAACAAACTTAGTAGAAGGAGCGTTAATAGTTATTTTTATTTTAGTCTTTTTCTTAGGAAATTGGCGTGGTGGATTAATTGTTGCATCAACAATACCACTATCATTATTATTCGCATTTATACTAATGAATGCATTTGATGTTTGGGCTAACCTAATGAGTTTGGGTGCTATTGATTTCGGAATAATCGTTGATGGATCTGTAATTATTGTAGAGAGTACGGTTTTCATGATTTATCAACGCATGAAGAAATCAGGAAACGTTACTACTTCTGATAGAGATAAAATTACCTACAAAGCATCTTCCAAAATGATGAACACTGCTTTTTTTGGGCAATTTATCATCTTAATAGTTTTCTTGCCTATTCTAGCCTTAGAAGGTGTTGAAGGAAAAATGTTTATTCCTATGGCATTGACCTTTAGTTTTGCTATGATTGGTGCAATGGTGTTATGTTTAACTTATGTACCTATGGTTACTTCCGTGTTTTTAAAAGCACCTAAAGATGTTGCTAAAAAATACTGGGGCGATAAAGTAGTCAATTGGTTAGAAGATAAATATGAAAATGTTTTAGTAAGAGCACTAACAAAAGATAAAATCATTGTTATATCATCAATTGTGTTGCTTGGTATCTCGGGTTTTGTGTTTTCAAAAATGGGAGGGGAGTTTATTCCTCAATTAGATGAAGGTGATTTAGCTTTTCATGCTATTTTAAAACCAGGAAGTTCCTTATCGGAATCTATAGCAACTACAACTAAAATTGAGAAAATTGTAAAAGATGACTTCCCTGAAGTAATTGATATAATTAGTAGAATAGGTGTTGCCGATGTTCCTACCGATCCTATGCCGATGGATATAGCCGATGTGTTTGTTATTCTTAAACCTGAAAGTGAATGGACTCGAGGGGTTTCTAAAGATGAATTAATAGCAACTATGAAACATGCAGTAGAGCAAGTTCCTGGAGTAAATTTCGAATTTACACAGCCTATTGAAATGCGTTTTAATGAGCTGATAACTGGTGTTCGAGAAGATATTGCAGTAAAATTATATGGTGATAACTTAACTGTTTTAGCTCAAAAAGCTGAAGAAATTGGAAAGATAGTGGCTACTGTTGATGGAGTTGCTGATATGAAAGTTGAAGCTATAACTGGTCAACCACAAATTACCATTAATTATAATAGAGACAAGTTAGCACAATATGGATTACAAATAAACGACTTGAATAAATTGATAGAAACTGCTTTTGCGGGAGGTGTTGCAGGAACTATTTTTGAAGGTGAAAAACGATTCGATTTGGTAGTGCGACTTAAAAAAGAACTTAGACAAGATTTAAGCAATGTTAAAAATTTATTTGTGCCATTACCTAGTGGAACTCAAATTCCGTTAAAAGAGGTGGCTAGTATTAGCTACAAACCTGGACCTATGCAAATAAGTAGGGATAATACCAATAGAAGAACCTACGTAGGTATTAATGTTCGTGGTCGTGATATCAAATCGTTAGTAGAAGAAATTCAACAAAAAATAGAAACTCAGGTAGTTTTATCGGCCGGATATTATGTGCGCTACGGAGGTGCTTTTGAAAACTTAGAGCGTGCCACTGGAAAGCTAAAAACAGTAGTGCCATTAGCTTTAGGGTTGATTTTTGTGCTAATTTTCATGGCTTTAAAGTCATTCAAGCAAACCATTATGATTTATATGGCTATTCCATTAGCGACAATTGGTGGTGTATTTTCATTAGTATTACGCGATATGCCATTTAGTATTTCGGCAGGTGTTGGTTTTATTGTACTGTTTGGAGTTGCGGTTTTAAACGGATTAGTATTAATTAGTGGTTTTAACGAACTAAAAGAAGAAGGAGTTACCGATGTTAATAAACGGATTAAATTAGGAACAAAAAGACGTATTAGACCAATTCTATTAACGGCTTTGACAGATATGCTAGGGTTCTTACCAATGGCATTATCAACATCCTCAGGAGCAGAAGTGCAGCAACCGTTAGCGACTGTAGTTATTGGTGGATTACTGACTTCTACATTGTTAACTTTGTTTGTAATACCTATTTTATACAAGTGGATGGAAAACATGGAAGAGAAAAAGCTAAAACTTAGAGTTCCAAAACAAGCTATAGTAACAGTGTTGTTGCTATTCGGATTTGGAGTAACCCAAGCACAGCAAACAGTAGCAATGGACGAAGCGGTTACAATGGCTATGGAAAAGTATCCAACTATAGAAGCTGCTGAATTAGGAGTTTCAAAAGCAAAAGCATTAAAAGGAACTGCTTGGGATTTAGGGAAAACACAATTATTTACGGGTGCTGATGAGGTTGGTAATAATAACAATCCTACATATACTACAATAGGAATTAGTCAAACGAATATTGATGTTTTCGGAATAGCTTCAAAAAGTAAACTTACTAATGCTGTCATAAATGTAGCTGAATCAAATTCAGAGTTAATTAATTTAAGCTTAAAGGAACAGGTTATGAAGTCGTGGGTAAAAGCTTATGTTTCAAAACGTTTGTATAAGTCCTATGTAAGTATTGATTCAGTGTATTCGGGTTTGTATAAAGCACTTGACTTGCGCTACGAAACAGAGATGATTTCAAAATTAGAACATAGCCTTACTACTAATGAGGGAAATTTAATTCACTTAAAAACTACTCAAACATACACAAATTATCAAATAGCTTTACAGGAATTAAATAAATGGTTATTAGCTGATGAATTACTTGATGTTAGTGATTTAGATATGGAAAGTTTAGATGCTTCTACTCTTACAACTAAAACAGAGTTGGCAAATCACCCTTTACAATTGTATTGGGATAATCAATTAGCAGAAGCCACAGCACTAAAGAAAGTAGCTAATGCTCAATTTTTGCCAAAGCTGTCTGGACAATATGGTTTTCAGAAAATAGGAGAGCAGTCTGGTTTTAATAGTTATCAGCTCGGTATACAAATTCCATTGGTGTTTATGAAAACTAAAGCGAAAGCAAGAGCAGCTCAAATCAATGAACAATTAATTACTCAAGAAAATAAAGCGAAGACAATTCAGTTGTCTAGTAATTATAGCAGTTTGCTAAAAAGATTTATCCAATCGCAGGCGAATTGGAATTATTATAAGGATCAAGCATTGCCATTAGCAGTAGAACAACGTAATGGGGCTCTGCTACTATATAAAGAAGGAGCGATAGATTACCTTTCTTTTTTGCAAAATATGAAAGCAGCAATTGAGTTAGAAGTAAAAACATGGCGAGTTTTAGAAGAATACATGTTATATAAAATACAATTAGAGTATTTTTTGAATAAATAGTTTTTGCAGTAAATGTTACACTGAGCTTGTCGAAGTGTTGTTAATGAATAGTTTTTTGGTCAACCTGAACTTGATTCAGGTTCTCACAAAGATTGTGAGTGTAAGATGAGATTCTGAAATAAATTCAGAATGACGCGATAATAACGAAAAAATAGATTCCTTTTTGAAGGAAATTAAGTTTAATTAAAAAGAGACACCCAATTACTTGGGTAATAAATATGAAATCAACCACAAAATACATTGCAAGTCTATTTATAGTAAGTATACTATTAACAAGCTGTAAACACGATACTTCTGACGGACACAAACATGATGCTGAAGGAAATCACATTGAAAAAACAGCTGTAAATGATCAACATAATAAAAGTGATGATCATGGGCATGATGAAGAAGTAAAACTGAATCAAAAGCAAATAGACATTTTAGGCATAACAATTGATCAGCTGTCTAAACAAAACTTAGGCGGTTTTATAGAAGTAAATGGTAAATTAGGGGTTCCACCTCAAAATGAGGCGATAGTAACGAGTATTTTAGGAGCCAATATCAGTAGTATTAAAGCTATTGAGGGTGATAAAGTACGTAAAGGACAAACCTTAGCCTATATCAGTCACCCTTCTATAATTACCATGCAAACAGACTATCTACAAACCTATAACAAACTTACTTTCCTAGAACAAGACTATAACCGACAAAAGAAATTATATGAAGCTAATGTAGGCTCTGGGCGTGATTATCAATTAGCGCAATCAGCATTTTCTAGTGCTAAAGGATTAACCAAAGGGTTGGCAAGTCAGTTAAGTTTATTAGGAATTTCTACCAAAAACGTGCGAAAAGGAAATATTTCACAAGTTGCTCCTGTACGAAGCCCAATAAATGGTTTTATTGAAAAGGTTGAGGTTAAATCCGGACAATACGTCCAACCACAAACACCTTTGTTTGAAGTGGTTAATACGGAACATATTCATGCTGATTTAATGGTGTTTGAAAAGGATGTTAATAAAGTGAAAAACGGACAAACAGTTCAATTTACAATTGAATCCTTAGGAAATAAAGAGTTAATTGCTAAAATTTATTCTGTTGGAAAGTCTTTTGAAGAAGGGCCAAAAGCATTACATGTACATGCGGAAATTGAAAATAAGGATAAAAACTTAATCCCTGGTATGTATGTAAAGGCACGAATCATTACTAAAAACATGTTGGTGCAAGCATTGCCAGAAGGCGCAATTTTTCAAGAAGGTGAAAAGCATTTTGTTTTTACTGCAGAAAAAGAGGATGATGGTTCTTGGGGCTTTGCTCCTAAAGAAGTATTGGTTAAAAATACTAGTGGTGGATTTATAGCATTCGATTTTGTAACCCCTTTAGAAAAAGGAGCTTTAGTAGCTCAAAGTGGTGCTTATTATTTAATGGCAGAATTGAAAAAGAGTGAAGCAGAACATTCGCATTAAACTTTTTTAGAAAATGTAAGCTTCATCTCTTTATTTTTAAATTTAAAGAGGTGAAGCTTTCTTATTTTGTATCTTTTATGATAATCTAGTTTTGATAATAAAAATATGTCAGAAAAACATTCAAAAAAAGAAGGTCATAACCATAATCATGGGGGTGTTTTCGGTGGGAAAACCGAGCTATATTTTGCTGTTTTAAGTGGTGTTTTCTTTTTTACAGGGTTAATTATAGATAAAGGAACAAACCTTCCAGATTACTATGCGCTAATCAGTTTTATTATCGCTTTTATTTTTGGGGGGTGGTTTGCGACATTAGAAGCAATTGATAAAATCAAAAAAGGAGAATTTGAAATAGACTTTTTAATGCTCGTTGCAGCTGCTGGTGCTGCATATATTGGTAGATGGGAAGAAGGAGCGTTATTGTTGTTTTTATTCAGTTTAGGTCATGCTTTAGAAAGCTATGCTATGAATAAGGCTAAAAAATCTATTGAAGCTCTGGGTAAAATATCCCCAAAAAAAGCTTTTGTAAAAAAAGCGGGATCTGTTGTGGAAATTCCAATTGAAGACTTACAACTAAACGATATTATTGTTATAAAACCCAACACTAAAATTGCAGCTGATGGTGTTATAATTAAAGGAAGTAGCAGTATTAATCAAGCATCCATAACAGGTGAGAGTATGCCGGTAGATAAAGTAGCTATTGTTGAGGTTAATAATTTACCTGCCTTTAATGATATTGATAAAAGTAATGTGGTGTTTTCAGGAACAATCAATGGAGATAATGCTTTGGAAGTTCAAGTTTTAAAACTGAGTAAAGACAGTACTGTTTCACGATTAATAAAAATGGTGAGTGAGGCGGAAGCTCAAAAATCACCTACACAATTACAAACCAAGAAGTTTGAAAAATGGTTTGTACCAATGATAATTGTATTGGTAACCTCTTTATGTTTTGCTTTTTTAATAATAAGTGAAACTTTTGATGAAAGTTTTTATCGTGCGATAACAGTATTAGTAGCTGCAAGCCCTTGTGCACTTGCGATATCAACACCAAGTGCAGTTTTGAGTGGGATTGCTAGAGCAGCAAAAAGCGGTGTGCTTATAAAAGGGGGGAGAGCTTTAGAAGATTTAGGAAGCTTAACCACCATAGCATTTGATAAAACAGGTACACTTACTGAAGGAAAACCGAAACTAACGAGTATCATACCAGTAAACGGATTTGATAAAACAAAATTTCTGAATATAGTATTAGAGGTTGAGTCACTTAGCAATCATCCTTTAGCAAAAGCGATTGCTAATGATATCAAGTCACAATTTTCGATGAAAGTAAGTAATGAAGCAACTGAAATTCAAGCAATTCAAGGAAAAGGGGTTTCAGCGAAATGGAATGGAGTAGGGGTGTTTATAGGGAATGAACAATTAATGATTGATCATGATATTACTATTTTGGATGAAACTAAAAACAAAATGAATGACTTACTAAGTAATGGTCAGACAGTTATGTTAGTCGCGTATAAAAATGAACTGATAGGTTTAGTTAGTGTAATGGATTTACCAAGAGAGAATGCTAAAAGAACCCTTAAGAGCTTGAGAATTATCGGTATTAGAAAAATGATTATGCTTACGGGCGATCATCAAAATGTAGGCGATTCAATTGCAAAACAGATTGGTCTAACGGAAGCAAGAGGTAATTTGTTGCCAGAAGATAAAGTTAAAGCAATTCAAGAATTGAAACATAAATACACTAAAATAGCTATGGTTGGTGATGGTGTAAATGATGCGCCTGCAATGGCAAATAGTACTGTAGGAATTGCTATGGGCGTCGCTGGTAGTGATGTAGCTTTAGAAACTGCTGATGTAGCGCTAATGTCTGATAAAATAGAAAACTTACCTTTTGTGATCGGATTAAGTAGGAAATCAAAGCAAATAATTAAACAAAATCTTTGGATAAGTATGGGTATTGTAGCGGTATTAATTCCCGCAACTATTTTAGGGTACGCTACAATTGGTCCGGCAGTTATTATTCATGAAGGCTCAACATTATTAGTTGTTTTAAATGCGCTGCGTTTACTGAATTACAAGAATTAGAATCTTTCAAAGGTGTAAACACCTACTATAGGTAAAAACTATAATAAAATCTACATCACTCTATATCAGTAAGTTGTGGGCTTAGACTAAAGCATTACTTTAGTTTGATAAATAATATATTTATACTCACACGAATTGGTTTTAGTATTCCGTGGATTAAATTAAAACGTGATAAAGTCGCTATCAAATATAGCATAATATAACCGTATACGAATATTGATTTAAGAAAGAAACTATTAGCTTCTTCTTCATTCAAAGCAAAAGCGACATATAAATAACTGATCATGAATATGGATAATAAGCTAATAATTAAATACATTTTAATTTGATCATTATTAATACTAATATCTTTACTGTAAAAATTAGAACTGTTAATGGTGTTATTTTTCATAATAAACCATATGTGAACTGTAGCTAGAAAGAATAGGGTAGTTATTCCTTCAAAACTTGATACAGCTTTGTTTATCAACCAAAAGTCATAGAATCCATGTGATAACATTGCCAACAGGTAAAAGCTTATAAACACAAGTATTGGATGCTTTTTTGTTTTTTTATATATTATTAAAAATAACCCGTAAGCAATCACAGAACTGAAGGTCATATGAGCAACAGTAGCATATAAAGCGCGCGCATTGATGATATCCAAGCCATAATTATTTAAATACATGGCATTCTCTACAAAAGCAAACCCTAAAGCCGAGGCTGAAGCATAAAATATATAATCATAAGGTTCATTAATTGCTTTAGTGAATTTTAAAAGTATTAAAAACGGAATGAATTTTATGGTTTCCTCAATAAAACCAATGCCAAAAACACTGTAAATAAAGCTATAGGCAGGTAATTCTGAATCGGTGAACCCTAATTTATGTATCACACCGTATGGTATTTCAGAAAAACAAGTAACTACAATTGAAAGAAATACTATTAGTATAATATATCGTTTTTTCTCTTTTTCAAAAACGTCTAATTTAATAATATAAAGCAACCAAATTAGACTAATACAAAAGGAAACAGCTATGGAATAGTATAACTTGTATTCCTGCAACTGATTATTAGATAAATGAAATATATCTTCAATAACAGTAGTATTAATTAGTAATAGCGGAATACCAATAATAAAAGCAACCAGTAGCAACGATTTAAAGCGTTTTAAGGTGAAAAAATTAATTTCACGACTACTGTCTGAAAAATCGGCGAACTGCTGTAGTATCCATTTAAAAATGAGTATAACACCAATTACATCTAATAATAAGAATATTACGTTTTGTTGCATTGTGTAAAAATAGAAAATATTAGAATATTGACTGTCGCAGTGTCGGAAATAAGGACTACTCTCTATAAGGAAATATATTAAGAGTTGTCATTTCGACCATCGGGAGAAATCGCATAGTATTTTGGTACCTGTAAATAATCATGTTATTTCCAGCTAAACTCTTTAAATATAACACTCCATTTGTTAGGGAATTCAGTAATAATCAATAGTTTTTTATCATTAAATGGGTGAATAAACTCTATTTCTTTGGCGTGTAAAAACAAATTTGAACAACCAAATTCAGTTTCAAACATTCTGTTATGGAAACGATCACCGTATTTAGGATCACCAATCAACGGATGTGAAATCTTATTCAAATGAATACGTAATTGATGTAAGCGTCCCGTTTTAGGTGATAATTTAACCAAACTATATCTTGAATTGTCATACGGATGTACCGGAATATCTAATTCAGCAGTTTTAAGTCGTTTAAAGTAGGTGAGTGCCTCTTTATGTATATTAGCATCTCTACCTTTAACAGGAGTGTCTATTTTACCAGATTCAGTTAAATGTCCGCGCACTATTCCGTAATAAGTTTTCTGGATTAGATTAGTGACAAATAACTCTTGAAACGGAGCAACAAATTCTTTCTGTTTGGCAAAGAGTAAAACACCTGAGGTTTTTCTGTCCAAACGATGAATAGGATAGAAGGGAAGCTGATATTCATCAAATAATAACTGAATCAAAGACTTTTCGTCAGACTGATTACGAGCCATTGCTGAATGATGTACCAATACATTATTAGGCTTGTTAATAACTAGAATATAATCGTCTTCAAAACAAACTTGTAGCATTATTTATTTTTTATAAAGTAAAATAATGTTAACGAAAGACATCCACAAAACGAAAACCCTATAAATAGAGGAAGGGCAGTAGTATTAATAAAACTACCAATAAATGTAGCTAAAGGCACAGAGAATAAAGTAGCAGTAAAACCTGTAATTGCAGCTCCAATACCTGCAATATGACCAATGGGTTGCATCATTAAAGCACGTAAGTTTCCAAAGATGAATCCTAAAAAGAAAAATTGAATACCAAAAAAAGATAGTAATACTGGCATTGGCGGATTTATACTATTATAAAACACAACCACATAGCCTGTAGAAATTAGTGCAAAACCTATTAATGCCAAATGCAATAGTTTTTTCATTCCTATTTTCATTACTAAATGTCCGTTTATAAATGTTGCGCCACCAACAGTTAGTGCTAAAGAGGCAAATATATAAGGGAATTCATCTACTAATCCATATTGCAACTGAAACACTTGTTGTGAGCCACTCAAATACACCATAAACGACCCAGTAATTAAAGCAGATATTGCTGTGCAAATGGCAGTTTGTTTGTAAGAAAATGTTTCTTTAGCACCTTTTATAAATACATGAAAGGCAAATGGTAATCTATTAGATAAGGCCAAAGTTTCCTTTTGCCGGAGCGCAAACCATATAGCAACGATGACAACAAAAACTAATTGTGAATAAAATATCGCTTGCCAGGAGTAATAATCTAATATTAATTTACCTATAGCAGGCGCTATGGTTGGTACGATAATGAATATAACGGTTACAAACGACATTATTTTTGCCATATAATCACCTTCATAAGAATCGCGAATCATTGAAATACTTATGGTTCTTGGAGCAGATAAAGAAATTCCCTGTAGGATACGTCCTAAAATCATTATTTCTAAAGATTTAGCAAAAATACAGACGAAACTTGAGAGAATAAAAAACAGCAAACCTGTAAATATGATTTTCTTTCGCCCAAAAGTATCCGATAATGGGCCAAAAAACAATTGACCAATACCCATACCTAAAAAAATCATAGTCACTAATAACTGACCATCTGTTTCTTTTTGAAAACCAACTGATAATCCAATTTCCTGTAAGGCTGGCAATAAGGCGTCAATAGACAATGCAACCATAGCCATTAAAGAGGCCATTAAAGCAATAAATTCTAACTGGGATTTTCCTTGGGTATTCATGTGTGCAAAAGTATGCTATAAAAAGATAGTAAAAGTATTTGTGTGACTTAATAGATGTATTTTAACATAATATATATCATATGTTTGATTTAATAAATAATGTATTTTTACATTGGTATTAGAATGATTCATTATGAAAAAGGAAGTATTAAATTATTTATTTATTACAATCGGTTGTGTTTTTTTAGCATTTGGAGTTGTTGGTTTTTTGAGTCCAAATGATATTGCAACTGGTGGAACTGCAGGGTTAGCAATCATATTTCATTCCCTTTTTGATATTTCAATAGGGTTATTATTTGCTCTTATTAATATTCCATTATTACTAGTTAGTATCAAGTATTTAGGGAAGTACTTCGCCTTAAAAACAACCATTGCAATTGTATTAATGGGGATATTTATTGATGTGCTAGCCAAGTTAATTGAATTAGATCCTTTAAGTAATGATCCCTTATTGGCTACATTATACGGTGGTGTAACTGTTGGTGTTGGTTTGGGGTTTATTTTTAAAGGTGGAGGTTCTGCAGGTGGTGGAACAATTATAGCACGAATAGTTACTTCAAAAACCTCACTAAAAACTGGCTCGGTAATTCTTATTTTGGATGCAATTGTCGTTACCGCAGCTGGATTTGTATTTAATAGTATCGAACTAGCCTTATGGAGTATGATTAGCATTTATGCAACTTCTAAAATGATTGACATGATTTTAACAGGACGCCCTTTAGAAAAGATAGTTCATATTTCATCATCAGAATGTTTAACAGATCTAGGTAAAATTATATATGATAGTATTGGAGTCTCAGGAACTATTGTAAAAGGTAATGATTTAAGTTTAAAAGAAAACAAGGATATTATTTTTGTCGTCGTTCCGATAAATAGATTAAGTGCTTTAAAAGATGTAATTAAGAGTCATGACATTCATGCAAAGATGATTGTTATGGAAGCTTCTGAAATGTTAGGTTCCAAATACAGTAACAAGTAATACTTTTATATTTCCTTATAAATTGTATTTCAGTTCAAATTCTTAATAAAAAGAGTAGTATTAAATATTCTATTTTACATAATATAAATTATAGTTCAAATGTATTGTAAGTTGTTTTCATTGTTGAATATCCATTTTAAGCTATAATTGTCTATTATGTAAAATATCCCACAATGTTATCGTTCTTTTAATATCTGTAGTACTTGGGTGTTTATACATTCATGGTTTTGAGCTTTCGTTTAAATTCAATATTCTGTACATTGGTTCAGTATTTTTAAAATACGGTATTTATAAGAATATTGCTAACTAGCCATTTGAAGCCATAATTAGTCATTATGTAAAATTGCCGCTCGCCAAAGGCGCTCGATTGTTTTATAAAACCTAAATGTTATCACATTTTATTTTACACACAATTTGCCAACGCTTCCAGCCACCAAAAAAAGCAAACCTTTTAGTTTATAAATATTTTCTGTATTTGCTTTGATGTTATCGTTTAAAAAGTTTTCAATATGTTTTCGTGTAGTTACCGCAACAGTATAAATTTTTTCTGCCACATCATCATAGCTTTAAAATTTCTATACCCTTGCTATGGTTTTAGTTACTTTAATAACCTTTAAAAAATTTCTTCATTATCTTTTGTCTTAAAACAAAAGAAACAAAAATTCAAGGCTTCATATACTTTTGGAAACAATTAACGGTTCGTTACGCTATATTTTAGAAAACATACAAACTTACCTAGATTTGTTAAAGAAAATAGCTTAAAACTTAGTAAAACCAATAATAATACTAACTAAATACCTAAAATATGGTCGCTCCACTCACCTATTGTTTTAGCCAAAACTCTATTAGGCCGAGGTTTGCATTATTGTAAATATGCTAGTAAGAATTATCAATAATGTATTTATTCTACCAAGGTCCATCCATAGTAATATTTAGTAATTTTCCTTTTTCTAATCGATAAGCTCCACCATAACCTACAAACCAAAGTCGTTGTTGTCTGTCTTCATAAATTTGAAAAGTAAGTGGTCCTTCATTCTCTTCTGTAATTCGATGTTCTGTAAGGCTTCCTTCATTTTTTATGCTGTATATATTTCTAGAGCAATTAAACCAAATATCACCAATTGAATCCTGTACAATGCTCCCTGTCCCTTTACTTTCAGTAAATAATATTTCTGTCATATTAATAAGGGATTCTCCTTTGAGGTGAAAAAGCCCTTTTGAAGTTGATATCCAAAAATTACCGTTTTTGTCTTCTATAACTTGATTGACAAAACTGGTGTTCAGTCCATCTTTTTCAGATATGTTTTTTAACAAACCATTATCTAAAATATACACACCTCCATTTGTACTAAACCACATTCTTCCCTTACTATCCTCCATAATGTCATGTATCATTTTAGTACTAGATACTCCTAAGCTTGTATTTAATATTCCTTCAGGAATTTCAAAAGGAACAAAATTTTTCCCATCAAACTTGCAAACACCTTCTATAGTGCCAATCCATATATGATTATGTTTATCGGTAGTTATAGTCCAAACATCATTACTTAAAAGCCCGTCACTTTTATAATAATTTGTTACTGAATCACCGTTTAAAACACTCAATCCGTCAGTATGACCAAACCAAATTCTACCGTCCTTGTCTTCAGCAATGTCTTTTATTGTTATCCCTTTTCCTAATTCACTTTTAATACCATTAATATGAGTTAATAATTTTCCGTTATATTTAAATGCTCCGTTTTGGGTTCCAAACCAAATATTTTTTTTACTGTCCTGAAATACAGTTCTTACTACATCACTTATCTGAATATCTAAATATGGAAATTGAAATAACTTCTCTTTATTTATATTGCCCTTTATACTATTTGAATCAAGAGAAGTTATTTTAGGTTCTTTAATTCCCTCCTGAATATCACCTTTAGCCTCTTGACCTTTACAAGAATAAGTAAGGTTAGTCAAAAAAAACATAATCAATAGCTTTATTAGGAGTGTTTTATTATTTATAGATAGCATTTTTTTGTTTTAAATTATACAATTACTCTCAAATTTATTCAATTTTAATTGATTTTTCTAAATCAGAAAAAGGGATAACTGTTTTTACTTTATGACTATTAACAGGCCAAGATTGAATAATAGTATCTACATTTAATTTTAATTCCTTAATGGTATTATATAGCCCAATTTCTCTTGACCTTGCTTTTTTTATAGCCCCTTTTTTTGGTATCCAACATAAATCATCTTCAAGTAAAAGTTTATCTTTTGGAAAATAATAAATAAGGTAATCTTTTGTGTGAGCAGATTTTTCGCCCATAGAATAAATCTTCATTTTGTTAGTTCTACCTATTGTTAAACTATCTTTAACTATTTTTGTGTTTAATGACCTCGGTTCTAACTGCAAGCTATCTGGTTTTATTGTATGTGGTGCTTTTACTAAAGTTTCTACATAGTTTTTACTTATATCTGTGCATAAAATGGTAGCGCCTTTATGTACAAAAGCTCTTAAGCCGCCTAAATAATGAGGGTGATGATGCCCAAATACAAAATATTTTATAGGTTTTAAAGGAGCGATTTTTTTTACTTCAGAAATAATAAGCTCTCCATTTTTAGAATTTAAAGGAGCTTCAGCAACCAACATATAATCATCAAACTCTACTACCATTACTTTATCGTCTGTATGTATTAAGTCAATAAAATGTATGTAGTTGTTATATTTTGTTATTGTAATTTGAGGTTTTTTTTCAATACTTGTTTTTACCAATTGATAGTTTTCAGGTTCTTCCAATAATTTAATTGGGTTATCAATTTTTGAACTTAAAATCTCTACAGCATCAATAACTTTTCCATTTATTTTTTTAATTTTTATTTGTGAAGGATATGAATAGTAATCATTTTTAATGTATGATGAATAGATAAATGATGTTGTTACATCTCCATAAAGCTCATCATAATTTAAATTAGTGATTTTTTCTACAGAATTATTTGATGGATTAATAAAAATTCGAGTTAAATTATCACCAAGTTGCAAAGAATAAAAGGTATGTTCTTCAGTTGTTGTAAGCTCAGTTTCTTTTATGTTATCGTTAAAATAATGAAGTAATCTTATTGGTGTGTATCGTGCGGTATTTATAAGTTTTTCAAAAAATAATTCTTTAGTAATTGGCAGAAGTTCTTTATCTCCATAATCTAAATACAGAAGAGTATTATTTGTGAAATCGGTTTTTGAGGTATAGATTTTCCCTCTACTGTTAATTAATGAATCTTGTTTTTGAAATGTGTTTTTGTTTACCCAAAAATCACCTTTACCATCATATGAGTTTGTTGCCCAAGGTTCTGCTAAATGCCCCAGATTATTTAGTTGTTCTTTGAACTTAAATTGTATGAGGCTTTTATCATCACTTTCTCCATACAATTTTATACTCTTTCCTATATAATTAGTTTTAGAGCATGACTGTAGTACGACAACTAAAAATATAGCCAGTTGTATTGATTTTATATTCATTTTTTTTCTTTAATTTTTAATATGCTTTTCAAATTATCGCTAAATAATAGTATTTTTCGACTATTCATTTAGTAATGCTTTTTTTAAGTTTTCTTGAAAAACAGAAGGGTCTGGTGAATTGTTCAACGTTGCAAGTTCAATTGCTTTCTCATAATTTTTTATTGATTCTTCATAATTGCCCAAATTCATAAGTCCTTCTGCATAACTATCAAATCCGTTTGCTGATTTTGAATATAAAATTGTATTTGCTTTAAATATACAAACAGCAATTTTTGTTTTTTTATGTTCAGTCATATGTTCATATCCAAGAGCATTAATTTCCCATTCGCGTAAAATTCCTTCTTTGGTACAACTTTTTAAGCTTGCTAAAATTTTTTCTTCAGAATTTGCATCATACGTTTTTAATAGAGATTGAAGGTTCAAGTAGATATTAGTATATTTTTTTTGGATCTTTTTTCGGTATTCATCAGCCGCTTTTTTAGCTAACTCATGTGTTTTATTAAATGATTGTTCAGAGACTACTTTAACATCTGGGCGCACACCTATACCTTCCCAATTTGTTTTTGTAATCGGGTTTATTGCTTTTCCTGTTGGGATAAAAATACTTAAGTGCTTATTGATTGGCATTGTTCTACCTGGGTTTGCTCCACCTCTTGTAGTTTCTCCTATTAGAGTTGCTCGTTTTTGAGTTTGCATATTATATGAGAATTCTTCGGCACCTGAAAATGTTTCCTTACTAGTCATTACAAATAAAGGAACATCTACCATTTTATTTCCTTCAACTGTATCGAGTGCAAAAAAGTCAATTGTTCTGTTTCCTTCTCTAAAGTAAAGACTATTCAAATGAATTTTTCCCTTTAAAAAATAACTGCATAGATATTTAACCATTTCAGGATCCCCTCCTCCATTTTTACTAAGGTCTATTATTACAGCATCTGTATTTGATATCAGTTTCATATAAGAGTCTGTAATCGATTTTCCTTCATGAAAATAAGTGAACCCTCTCAAATCAAGATAACCAATGTTTCCATCAAGCACCTTTACAGTATTAAAGCCATTATTGTATTCTTTTTTTCTTTTGATATTGTATATCTTCTCTTCTATGAATCTTTCTGGAGTCATTTCAGGAGCTTCATATTGAGGCTGATTCATAACCTTCATATGTTTATCGCTATTGATAACTTGTACAGATTTAGTAAGTGCAGCAGCAAACGTTTCATTTGTAGCAAATTGATCAAAATGACCTTTTTCCAATTGCTTTATTAAATGTTTTTGAGTCTCTTTTGCTACGTCAGGAAAAACATATTTATTCGTTATTAATTCAGACAAAGTTTTAATAACTTCTATTTTATACTCTTTGTTCAATTCATTATTCTGTGAATAAATTGTTGCATGGGAAAGTAGTAGAATACTTAAAAGGAATAAATATTTATTAATTGTAGACATAGTTGTAGTTTTAATTTATGTTATTACAAACTATTTTAATGTTGCTTAATAATTTTAATAGGCTTTCTTTGAGGTAATTTCAGAAAATAAACTCCATTAATTAAGTTTTCCATATTAATTTTATAATCTTCAGTAAGTGTACCTTTTTTAATCTTCTTTCCTAACATATTATAAATTGTAAAATCTTCAGTTTTATTTAAACCAGATATTGTAACAAAATTAGTTGTTGGATTTGGGAATATTTTAACTTTTTCTTTTAATGGACTTCCTTCAACACTTAATGGTGCTCCTGAAGTTACCGTTAATGTAGCGGTTACAAATTGAATATAATCATTTGGAGCAAATTGATTGTTCCCGTCAGATATATGAAGTGTCCAAGTTCCAGCAGCATTTTCACCATCGAAAGCACTTAATGCATTATGTGGAGCAAAGTTACCAGTTGTCCATTCATTTACTCCAACAGGTTCAACATTGGTTGGGTGATCGTCGTCAAAGTGCATGGTTCCATTTACAGATGTAAATCCCGAATAAGAATTTGTTTGTGCGCCACCTGTCCAATATCCCCATCTATCTTGAATTAAATCAACAGTAGTACCACTTGGTGAAACCAAACGAACATTTAAATCTTCATGCACACCATACCCTCCAAGTGTTGGTGGTGTACCATTCCCCAAAATTAATTGAATACTCATTTCTACTTCAGTTAATGAAGTTGATGTAAATTCTCCTGCAGAAAAGGTAAACGTACGAGAAATATGTGTTCCTGCTGCAGGAACATTTATAACAGTACCTATTGTGCTATTTGTTTTAGCTACTTGTGCATTTGCAAAATGTGTGAATGCAACTATCAATACAATTAAGTAAATTTGTTTCATGATGCCTTTTTTATAATTACTTCTAATTCTTCAAATGTTTTTTGTTGAGCCCCTGCAAGTACAACATCTTTTATTTTACCAACAATAACTTCTAATATATTTCTATGCCTTTTTACACTTTTTCCAAAGTATGCCTGCATTACTCTATTAGGAATAATATGGTTTGTTTTTACTTTATCGTTTTCTATAAAAAATATTTTAACCGCATGCATATTACTTTTTTTAAGCACAATACATTTTTCCATTAGTCCGTTTGCATCTGTGCGTTGCTCCCAAATATCATATTCTTTTAAGCATTCAAATGAAGATGCTGTTATTAGAAAATCACACAAGGTGTCTAATGAGTTGTATTCTTTTTTAATAGTAATTATATTTTCCATAATAGATATTTTAAAATTATAGTTTTATAAAGAATGCCACTTACAATTTTGTAAGCGTAAGTGGCTCTATAATTTGCTATTTAATTTAGTGAGTTTAAAATTAATCTTCATAGGTAAAAAGAGTATTTATTTCAGCAGTAGCTAATGCTCTGTTGTAAATAAATATATCATCAATACTACCTTCAAAATAATTAGTAGAAACATAATTTTTACCTAGTAATAGTGTACCATTTATCATAAAATCATAATCTTGAACTAAAGGAGCACTTATTACTTCTGCATCATCTACATAAAGCTTCATTACACTATTATCTATATCTTTTATAAATACTAAATGATGCCATGAACCGTCAGATATATTAATTGAATTCCCCACATAAGAAGTTTCATTTGAAGGCGCATAATTAGGATAGTTATATGATATATCTTCAGGGTTAGTTTGATTAATTATTATTCCAAAATTATGTGCATCGGTAGTATTAGAACTCGTTCTTTGATCAAATAAATCAAATCTAGATTGTTGGTTTGTTTTTATCCAAAATGATAAAGTTGAAGCTGTTAATGGTTCAAACCTAGCAGCATCAGGAAACTCAATAAATGCATCAGTACCATTAAAAGAAGCTGCGCTATTCACATTGCTATTTCTATCTGCTTCATAAGTGATATTATTAGCTGTAGCATCATAGTTATTTGAACTACTATCGGTGAAATTATTATTTAATTTATAAAACAACTTTAAACCATTAGTAGGGTAACTTTCATTAGTTGGAGTGGGATTATTTACTTGGTTATTGTCATCGTCATTACCACAACTTGTAAAAATTAAGGCGGTGGCAATAAAAGCAATACTTAAAAGGGTTTTAAAGTTTTTCATCATGTTTTGTTTTTAAATTAATAGTTAAATTGTATTCGTTTTTATAAATTATTTAGTTCATGTTAATTTCAGTAGCACTAATTAATGACTACCTTCGTAACTACTGTTCCTTTATCAAAATCTAATTTTAAAATATAAATACCACTTGCTAAAAAGGTTGTATTGATATTCCTTTCCTTTCCTGTAGTTACCTTAGCTCCTGAAATACTATAAACAGTATGGTTTTGGAATCTAATGGTATTAGAATAGCTTATTGCAATAGCATTTGGAGTATTTAGTATAGTAATCCCATTTGCTAATTCAAAATCAGAAATACCTAAGGCTGCACAATCAGTACTAAAACTAGATGCGAGATCAATGTTTGTCCAAGAAGTAGTTGCTGCAGCTACATCATCGACATCTATACAAGTTAGGTTTGGATTAGAAGAAGCATTGAAATATGCACCCGTGAGAATTGTAGGACTAATGTTTTTCATATTCAAAACCGTTAAATTATTTTGCTGACAATTAATGTATGGTATTGTTAAGCTTGTATTTTGGTTAATACCTATATTTTGACTAAAATCTAAAGAACTGATACTATTTTGCGAGCAATTGAAAGATATTATACCCGTAAGCTGGCTTAAATCTAAAGCGCTTAAGTTATTCTGATTACAATACAATTCTTGCAAAGTTGTGTTTTGATTAAAATTAAAAACACTGATATTATTTTGTGCACAATTCAAAGCCTCTAAAGCTGTATTTTGACTTACATCAAGAGATGTTAATTGATTATCCTGTACATTCAAAACTGTAATGTTAACGAAATTTTCTATTCCTGTTAAGTCTGTAATGCTTTGACTCAAACAGATAACACCTCCAGTAAAAGCAGTTGCTTCACTCACTTGAATTTCTGTATCTGCATTGGTGTTAATTGCAGAGTTACCCACCAAATACGCTTTAAAATTGGCATCTGGTATGTTTACGTTTTGTGAAAATATATTAGCTGTTATAACAAATAACAGCAAGAATAGTAATGTTTTTTTCATAATAAAAATTTTGCTTTTTTATATTAAAGACTATCAATAATAAAAAGCAAAAATATTCAATGCACTAATCGAAACCCCAAGAAAATAGTAGGTTTGTGGTAAACAATATATAAAACAGTGGTAAACAAATGTTACAAAGTAACCTGTACTAGATATTTTTGTTTTATTAAGACATGAGGTCACTATGGACTTGCAACAAAAAAGTGGACAATTAGTTAAGCGACTATGCTGCTATATATTGTTTATTATTTTTATTTTCAAATTCTCGTATTGATTTATTGCCTAAAGAGGAATGTATTCTTCTGATTCTTGACATACTTCAAAGTTAAGTTAATCGCTTAACTAACTGTCCAATCAAATATAGTAAGTCCAAAATTTTATTATGATAAAATTTATACACTTTTAATAGTGTAACCTAGTCGAACTGACAAGTGGTTAAAACTGTATTTTATTAAGTTGAGTTAAATAAGTTTTTCCTATAGGTATTTTTTCATCATTAATCATGACCCAGCTCTTTCCTTTACTAGTAACTTGATCAATTCTTATAATATAAGAACGATGTACTCTTAAATACTCTAAAGGATCTGGACATAATTGTATAAACTCCCCTATTTTATGCCTTATGGTATAGATTCTGTTTACAGTTATAATATCTACATAGTTATCTGCAGACTTTACATAAAGTAAATCATGGGCATTAAACTTTACATCTTCACCATTGGTGCGAATACTAATAAATTTCTCTTTACGTTTAAGCCTTTTAATTACAATTCTAATTAATTCTCTAACAACATCTTTATTATATGCTAATACTCGTATCTTAAAAAATACATATACTAAGCCTATAACTACGAGAAAGCAAAGTGTATAAAACCATCCTGTTTTCCAAAAAGGAGGTTTAATTAAAAAGTTATATTCTATAATTTTTTCTGAACAATTAGTTTTATCAAAACAAGCTTTAGCTTGAAATACATATTTACCAGGAGAAAGAGCTGGGAAGCTAATATTTCTGTTTTTTGCTGTGTACCAACCACTCCCTACACCTTTTAATCTATATTGATACTCTAGATTATTGTTTTTAGAAAAGCTTATTCCTTCTATTTCAAACGAAACTATGTTTTCATTATAATTAAGTTTCAAGCGTTTATTAGCTAAGTAAACAGTGTCGTTTACTCTTATTTCTTTAAGTTTAAAATAAATATCACTTAAATCAATTTTACTAAATATTTTTTTAGGTATGTAACATAAACCTTCCTTAGTTCCTACCCATAAAGTATCATTTATAATCTCAATATCTTTAACTTCATTACTCAATAAGCCATTATCTTTATTAATAGTAGTAAGAGTATAATTATTTTCATTAGAAAATATAATTCTATTTACCCCTTTATTAGTACAAGCCCATACAACACTATCATTTTCTACATGTACTTCATTAACAATATTGCTGGTTAATCCGTTTTTTTCTGAAATATTGTAAATAGCGTCATTGTTATATACAACAACACCAGCACCTTGTGTGGCAATAACAAAATCACCTTTTGAGTTTTTAATGTCAATATCATCAGATCTATATTTAAGCAATTCTGATTTATTTGATAACGCTATAATTTCTTTATTTGTTTTTTTATAAACTCCGTGTGGCGTAGCTAATAACGTATCTTTTTTCCAAATACAAATATCTTGTGTCCTAAATGGTGTTTTTTCTGATTTTCCTTTTAAAACATTTAAATAACCTCCGTTAACAGCTGCAAAAACTGAATTATTGTATGTTAATTCAGATAATTTAATAACATAAATACTATCAATAAAAACCTTATCATTATTCAAATTTTTAATAGTACGTTGTTTTGATACATACCCATTGTTTTGAGTTTCATTGTACTCAACTAATGTGGGGACAGTGAATTTAGTAGATTTATTATAGATACCTTTTTTACCTGCAATAATTTTTGCGAAATCTCCGTTTTGATATCCTACTAATAATTCTTTTTTATTATTCTTTGATAATGAACTGATATGTGGATTGGTATTTACTGATTCGTCCTTATAGGCAGTTACAGAAGGTGCTTTAACATAAAATACTCCTGAGTTCAATGTGGTAAACCAATATCCCCCTTCATGATCAATTAAAAAGTTGGTTACAGATTTATTCTTCAGAAATTCTTTTTCAATCTTTCCTCTGGTATTCACTATTTTTGCTCCTCCAAAGTAATACCCAACAAAAAACCGAGTAGAGTCAATTACTTTTATTCCAAGAACTCCGTGATCATTTTTGATTAACACATTATTCTCATTATTACTATTTACTATCTGAACCTCTTTATAGTTCATAAAAACAGCTTTTTTGTTAGTAATAATCCATTCTCCTTGAATATGTTCACTCTTATCTATTTCTTTTGAAAAATTACTATGTGTTGTATTAGTTTTCAATGTTGTAAAATGAAAATCAGATTCTTGAGGTGCTTGTTTATTCCTTAATACAATTTTTCTTTTAATACTAGTATCAAAATAACTATTACTATCATATCTTCTATTTAAATTACCATTTTTACTAATGATTAATTCTCCGTTTATTCGAGCACCACCAATATGTAAGCTGTTTAAACTGTCTATGAATATACTTTTAACGGCACTATTTCTATTTAATGTAGAAGCCAGCAAATCATTATGCTCATAAATTGTAAAACCATTAAATTTTTCATTAAAATAAAATAACGTTTTGTTATGAAATGTATAGCACCATATTTGTCCGTTTTCTTGAGGATAAAAATGCAAAACTACATTACCTGGTAATCCATCATTAGTATTAAAGTTTTTAAATTCATACCCATTGTAACGTGACAAACCTTTATCTGTAGCAAACCATATATACCCTTCTTTATCTTGATAAACATCATATATCTCAGAACTTGGTAAACCTTCATCTACACCAAAATGTTTATAAATTGGTTCTTGAGTAAAACCTTTAAGTGAGGTTACAAGAAATAATACTATAGATAATATACAACGGTAGTAATTCAAATGTTTTTTTACAAAAATAATCTTTTTAAATATTACACTGTATTTATTACAAAAACGTTTTTAGTGTTCGCCACTATTTTAAATGTGTTTACCACAAAGAATCGATTATTAAGGGCTATCTGTATCTTATGAAAATAAAAAAAGCAACTCCTTAAAAAAGAAGCCGCTTTCAACACACAGGTTTTTTCCCACAAAAACCTATATTTTTAATTCATTAACCTATAGTTGCTATACGCAAAGCATTATCACTTGCTAATTCATAAAATTGTGTATTTATTTCTTGGTAGAATATAATACCTATAGCATTAACAACACCTACTGTTGCGGGTAAAGCTGCTCCAAAACCTAAATCAACCACTAACGTAGTATCACTTCCAACCATTCCGCCTAAAGGAATTTCAGTACTTAAAGCAATACCATTTGTTTCATTTTCGGTTGCATTAACTGGTTCGTACTTCTTTATAGAAGTTGAGTAATTAAAATCACTCAAAACAGTAGTAACTAGTACTAATTTAAAATGTGTTGCTCCTTCTGGAGGGTTTATATAATTAGAAGTATTAAAATCTGGTATAACCCATGTGGCTATACTTCTATTTGCATCTAATGTTGGTGGTGTATTAGGCGCATAAAATATAGCATCTAAAGGGGAGTTCTTATTAAATTCGAAACCTTCTAATAATATTTTATTAGGTAATATTTCAAAGGCACGTTGTCCCCTTACTCCTGTTCCAACAGAGTTTATCTTTTTCATAACTCCTGTTATTCTGCCTACAATACTATTATCACTCATACTTTTAATAATATTAGCAAAGCCCATTCGTAGTGCTTTTCCAACGGTTGCAGAACCACCAAACTCACTCATGTTTTCTCGTGTACGTTTAAAAGCAGGATCATTCTTAATCCTATTTTTGTCTACACCTCCAGTAGTTCTAATTAAATCATCTCCATTGTTTCTGTAAAAAGTAAGTCCTCCCAACGAACCTTTTAATTTGATAAAA
>Ga0209291_1000492_pt1 | contig 38050 bp, 36 predicted proteins | sample GOMGulsemesocosm_FD_184633 | JGI IMG/M metagenome (GOLD analysis project Ga0209291, IMG submission 184633) | Methane-oxidizing microbial communities from mesocosms in the Gulf of Mexico - GOM9B Gulf of Mexico (SPAdes) (version 2) | ecosystem: Environmental > Aquatic > Marine > Cold seeps...
AAATACTTAAAACTTAAGGTGGTTATAGCAATGGGGCTCACCTCTTACCTTTCCGAACAGAGAAGTTAAGCCCATTAGCGCCGATGGTACTGCAGTTATGTGGGAGAGTAGGTCGCCGCCTTCTTTAGAATCCTCAATATCTTATGATGTTGGGGATTTTTTTTGTAATGAACTCAAGAAATGTCATACTTATAGAGTTTTTTTTAGGGACTTGTAAATCCAAACTATACTAGTACTATAGTTTATTTGTTTTTAGGTGTTGTTTGTTGTATTTTAGAAAAAATAAGTTCCCGAATACTTATTTACTGAAAAACCTTAACCTAAAATGCATGATATTATTTAAAAAAATTACCCTCTCACTATTATTATTCACGATACATATATCCGTAGCTCAAACACATGATTCCTATTACCAAGGAATTGTGGATAACTGTACATTAGCTTCTGTAAACACACATTTAAATGAGTTTGTTGCTCATGGTGTAAAGACAGTTGGAACTACAGAATTGGACAATGCTAAAAACTGGCTAAAAAATAAATACTTAAGTTACGGATATACTGACATTGTTGAAGATTCGTTTACAGTAGGAGCGAATACAACAACAAATATTGTAGTTACTAAAGTAGGGTTGGTCTACCCTAACACCTATGTTATTGTTGATGGACATTATGATACTATAAATGGTGTAGGAGCAAATGATAATGGTAGTGGAACCGCTTTAATTTTGGAAATTGCAAAACAACTGGCAACAGTACCGACCGAATATTCTATTAAATTTATAAATTTTTCTGGAGAAGAATGGGGGTTGTTAGGTAGTCAAAACTATGTAGATAATACAGTTATTCCGCAAAACCTAGACATTCGTTTGGTTTTTAATATTGATCAAGTAGGAGGTGTTAACGGGATGACTAATGATACTATAGTTTGTGAACGAGATACAAGTAATCCACCGGAAAATAATGCTGCATCTAATACAATTACAAATGAATTGGCTACATGCATTGGATTATATTCTAGTTTAAATACAGAAATTTCGTTTGCTTATTCATCGGATTATATTCCATTTGAAAATAACGGCGAGGTAATAACAGGTTTGTATGAAAAAAATGAAACTACGCATTCTCATAGTGCTACAGATATTATAGCCAATATGGATGTAAATTATTTGTTTGAGGTAATTAAAGGATCAACTGGAGCAGTGTTGCATTTTGCAGTGGCTAATCAGGCATTAGGTATAGCTGATGATTTAGAAGCTTTAGGTCAAGTGCGTTTTTATCCAAACCCAGCGAATGATTTTGTTCTTATAGATACAGGTGGATTAAATTTAAAAGATTCAAGAATACAATTGGTAGATTTATCTGGTAAAGTTGTGCTTAAAGAAAATAATGTAAATGTTCAAGGGACATATGATATAGCACTTGATAATGTTAGCTCAGGAATTTATGTTTTAGAACTTATGAATGATGGAGTTAAAAAAAGTAAAAAGATAGTTATTGAGTAATAAATCATTGTTCATAATTAAAAAAGCGCTTTCATAAAATGAAAACGCTTTTTTAGTATCTATAATGAAGAATTTACCTTAATTCTGCTCCAAGTTGTTTTTCAAATGAGTTCTGTAATTTACTCATGATTTTATCAATTTGCTTGTCGGTAAGGGTTTTCTCATTATCTTGTAATGTAAAACTAACTGCATAACTCTTTTTCCCTGAAGGGAGGTTTTTCCCTTGATAAACATCAAATAAGTTCACGTCTTTTAAAAGTTTTCGCTCACTTTGCTTTGCAATAGCATGTATTTCTTCAAAAGTTACGTTCTCATCAAGTAATAAAGCAAAATCACGTTTTACTTCTGGATATTTTGAAATTGCTGTAAGCTTAATTTTATTAAACTTTGCTACTTCAATAACGTTATCCCAATTGAAATCAGCAAATAGTACTTCTTGTGAAATACCGAATGATTTTAAAGTAGCTCGTTTTACGATACCAAATTCAACTAATTTCGTTTTACCTAAACTTAATACCATACCTTCTGATAAAACATCCGTTTTAATAGGAGATGATTTTAATTTAGTAACACCAAGACGCGTAAACAGACTTTCTATAACACCTTTTAAATAAAAGAAGTTACTTGGTTTATTAGCAGCATGCCATGTTTCATCGGTTCTGTTTCCAGTAACTAAAACCGTTAGGTGTTTGTTTTCGGTATATCCAGATTCGTAATTGTGATATGTTTTTCCGAATTCAAAAAACTTAAGATTGTTTTGTTTTCTATTGATGTTGTAGGATAATGCTTCTAAACCTGAAAATAATAATGATTGGCGCATTACTGCTAAGTCATTACTAAGTGGGTTTAACATGGTAACATTATGTTCTTCATTTAATAGTTCAGATAATGCAGTGTAATTTGCAGAGGTTAATGAATTGGCCATCATTTCATTAAAACCTTGAGCAATTAATTGGTTTGCTACAACATTTTGAACTTTATAATCTTCAAACTTAGATGCGTGACACATCGTAGCATTCAACTTGTTAGAAAATTCAATGTTATTATATCCGTATACTCTCAATATCTCCTCAATGATATCAGCTTCACGCTGAACATCTGTTCTGTAGGAAGGAATTGTTAATCCTAGCCCACCTTCGGTAACGCTATTTACTTGTATATCTAATGAAGTTAGAATACTTTTAATAGTTTCTCTAGGGATTTCTTGCCCAATTAATTTAGTTGTTGTTTCAAACGATAAAAACACTTGAAAGTCTTCTATTTTATTTGGGTATAAATCTTCTATTCCTGAAGAGATTTCACCTCCAGCAATTTCAGTAATTAAAATAGCTGCGCGTTTTAAAGCGTATTCTGTAATATTAGGGTCAATTCCTCTTTCAAATCTAAAAGAAGCATCAGTATTTAAAGCGTGTCTTTTGGCAGTTTTTCTGATAGAGACTGGGTTAAAATACGCACTTTCTAAAAAGATAGCAGTGGTTTGTTCAGTCACCCCAGAGTTCAATCCACCTAAAACACCTGCAATACACATAGGTTCATCAGCATTACAAATCATTAAATCATCCTGATGTAATTCACGTTCGATACCATCAAGAGTAGTGAATTTTGTGCCAGCCGCTAATGTTTTTACATTTATTTTATTTCCTTTAACTTTTGTTGCATCAAATGCATGTAAAGGTTGTCCAAGTTCATGTAGTACATAATTTGTGATGTCAACAATATTATTTTTAGGAACTATTCCAATTGCTTTTAGCCTATTTTGAATCCACACTGGTGATTCAGTAACGGTAATTCCAGAAATTGTAACTCCACAGTAACGAGGAGCTAGTGTATTATCTGTTACTTCAGTATCAATTTTTAAAGTTCTGCTATCAATATGAAAATCACTTACGGAAGGGGAAATTAATTCTAGGTTGTGTCCTTGTTGTAACAAACCAGCTTTTAAATCACGAGCAGTACCGAAATGACTCATTGCATCAGAACGGTTTGGAGTTAACCCAATTTCGAAAACTTGATCGTTTTCTATTTTAAATACTTCTGAGCATGGAGTACCTGGTTTTAGATTGTCATCAAGAACCATAATTCCATCATGACCTTTTCCTAAGCCTAATTCATCTTCAGCACAAATCATTCCATGAGATTCTTCTCCACGGATTTTTCCTTTTTTTATTTTAAAATCACTTCCGTCCTCATCATATAATACAGTACCAATTGTTGCAACAGGGACTTTTTGTCCAGTAGCTACATTTGGTGCTCCACATACTATCTGTATAGGTTCGCCTGAACCGATATCTACTTTAGTGACTCTTAATTTATCAGCATTTGAATGTTGTTCACATGCTACTACATGTCCAACAACGATTCCTTCTAGTCCTCCTTTGATTGATTGGTATGTATTTATTCCTTCAACTTCAAGTCCTAAATCCGTTAATAGATCCCCTGTTTTTTCTGCATCCCAATCTATTTTTATAAATTGTTTTAACCAGTTGTATGATATCTTCATTGTAGTGACAATTTTTCTGGTTGCAAATATAAGCAACCTCTGCTTATGCTAAAATAATAAGCAGGATTTATATTGTATAAATAATAAGAGGAAATATTAAGGAACTTGTTAGTTTTTTCATTTAGGAATGAAATTAAGAAAATGCAAAGAATCCCCTTTTTAATTCTCTATGACTTTCACTTCTACTCTCCTGTTTAAATACTTGTGTCGCTCATTTCTTTCAGGGAAATATAGTGGTTTGCTAAATTCAAGGCCTTTGTATTGGAGTCTGGTAGAATCTATGCCTTTTGATAGAAGATAATCATGAATTTTCTTAGCTCTTTTACTTGATAAGGTAATGCGTGTGTATTTAGTAATATCATATTCTGTTAACTTACTTTTACCACAACACACATGGCCTTCTAACGCAATAATTAGATTGGTGTTTTTTCTCATAATACCTAATAAATTATTTAATTCCTTTTTTGAAGGTTTAGTGAGGGTTGACTTGCCATAATGGAAGTGGATATTTCGTAATCGTAAGGTATTGTTTTTTTTAATCCTTGTAATTTTATTTAGATAATTAGTTTTTTTTGAGCTTTTATAATTCTGTTTATTTTTAATAGAACTGGGTAAAATATATTCACAAATTATCGTGGTCTTTCTATGATGGAGAATCCCTTTTACAGGTTTATATACATATGGGTTTTTTTGTTCTCCTAAAGCTTTAATTTGGACTTTAATATCATGGTCGGCTTTTATAAAACGAGCCACTTTTTGTGCTCTATTTTTAGAAAGATTTAAATTGTAATTATTGGGCCCCATAAAATCTGCGGATCCAATTATTACTATTTTATAAATTTTAGAGTCACTATAATATTTTAGGAAATTGCTTATTTCTTCCTTTTGTTCAATTGATAAGTTATAAATATCTGTTTTATAATACAGCGATATCTTATCCTTTTTGATTCTTTGAGAAAAACTAAAAAGGGTACCTAAAAAGAATACGATTACGAATACTATAGACTTCATGTTTTAATTTTGTCCTGTAGATAATTAAGTGCTACGTTACTTATCTAAATAGTAAAGCTACTAAAAAAGAATTAGGATGTCATGTATTATTACAGAAGATACACAGCAGGATAAAAAATATGTGGTTAAGGGGGTAGGTAGAAGGGGGTAACTAGCAGTCGTTTGCACAACATTGCTCATCTTTCATTAATTTACAACTCATTACGGCAAGTATTGCTCCAATAATTGGCGCAAGAATATACAACCATAAATATTCCAAATGTCCAGAAATCAGTGCCGGACCGATTGATCTAGCTGGATTCATAGAAGCTCCAGTTATAGGTCCAGCAAATTGGGCTTCAAACCATACAACACCTCCAATTGCAATACCAGCCATTATTCCTGATTCTTTGGAGCCTGTAGAAACATTTATAATAACAAGCATCAAGAAAAAGGTAAGTATTACTTCAAATAAAAATACACGCCAAACATCAATTTTTGGTAATGTTGTTCCCAAAAATTCATTCTCAGGAAATAAAAGTAATAGTAATGTAGCAGCAAGGATAGCACCAATACACTGCGCTAAAATATATTTAGGGACTTCTTTTAATGGGAATTTTTTAGCATAGGTAAATGCTATGGTAACTGCAGGATTAAAATGCGCTCCAGATATTTCTCCAAAAGCATAAATTAAAGACATAACCACTAAACCGAAAGTTAATGCAATTCCTGAATGGGTAACCGTTCCTTGTGAAAACTCATTGGTAACAATGGCTCCACAACCACAAAAAACTAAGGTAAAAGTTCCTATTAATTCCCCAATATATTTTTTCATATTAAGCTGTTTTAGCCAGTTGGTTTGGGTTTTTCCCTCTGTGTTTCCAACGTTTATGAGTCCATAAATAATATTCTGGCGCTTCATATAATTGTTTCTCAACTTCTTTTAAAAACAATTCGGTAATTTCAAAGTTTTTAAAATCTTTTGGGTTCTCAGCTAAAGGTACATAAGTTGCTTTATAATAGCCACGTTTTAGTTTTTCAATTTTAAAATAGCAAACTGCTAAATCGCACTTTTTTGATAACATTTCAGCACCTGTATATGCTGGTACGTTAATATTCATAAAATCAACCCAATGGTTCGTTTTTCCTAATTTTGGAGATTGATCGCTCACAAAACCATACAATGCTTTAACTCCTTTTCTGTGATTGCCAAGAACTGTAGGAATAGTTTCTTTAGTACTAATTAACACAGAGTTATATTTAGCTCTAATGTCACGTACTAACTTATCGAAATAAGGGTTTTTAATCTTTTTGTAAACGCCAAATGCAGTAGCTTCAATATCTCTTTGTAAAATAATTCCCCATTCCCAACTTGCATAATGGGAAGCCATAACCATAATATTTTTACGCTTTTCTAATTCTTGTACATAAGAGATGTTTGTAATTTGAAAACGTTTTCTCATTTCATTTTCTGACATGGACATGGTTTTTATCATTTCTAAAAACATGTCACACATATGCTTGTAAAATTTCTTTCTAATTACAAAAAGTTCCTTTTCTGATTTTTCAGGGAATACCAATTTGAGGTTGTCATAAACTACTTTTTTTCGATAACCCATAATATAGTATACTAAAATGTATACTAGGTCAGAAAAGAAATAGAATATTCTGAATGGTAAAATAGATATCAACCAAAGAATAGGAAAAACTAATAGGTAAACTAGTAAGTGCATTATGAAGTAAATTTTGACAAATATAATGTATTTCTAAATGGAAGAACTAAAATAAAATTATGTAGTTTTGGATTTAAACTGAAATATATGGGCTCTTTAAATATTTACCTACTTATTATTATAGCTTTAAATGGATTAATTTCCTTTAAAGGTTTTAAGGATCGTATTTTTTTTGAAAAATTTAAATTTAATGTAGGAGCTGTAAAAGCTGGGGAACAGTACCGAAATATTAGTTCAGGTTTTTTGCATGCTGACATGGCGCATTTATTTTTTAACATGTTTGCATTGTATATTTTTGGACCACATGTTATTGAGTATTTAGGAGCTAATCATTTTGTATTAATTTATATAATTAGTTTGTTGTTAGGGAGCTTGTTGTCTCTTTATTTTCATAAAGATGAGCCCCATTATAGTGCTATTGGAGCAAGTGGAGCAGTAACTGGAATACTGTTTTCTGCAATCACAATGTTTCCGGAAATGAAGTTATATCTTTTCTTTTCAATCCCAATTAACGGTTGGATTTTTGCTGTAGGTTATTTGTTTTATTCCATTTATGGAATGAAAAATCGTGTTGGAAATATAGGACATACCGCTCATTTTGGTGGGGCAATAGGAGGGTATTTGTTAACTATATTATTAGGTACTGAATATGTAATGAGTAATCCAGTTTTAACAGGGTTAATTGGGGTGCCAATTATTGCTTTGTTTGTATTAATGAAAATGAAAAAGATATAATACCATTTACACATTGAATTTACCTGTTAAATTTTTATCTTTTTACCCTGTATTTCAAAATAAAAATAAATCGTAACTAAGGCTATGCTTAATTTTTCTTTTTCATTCAGAATAAAAATGTATAAATTTATATTTAAGAAAATTCAATATATAGAAGGTGTAAAACTAAAAAAAGCTCCAAGTTAAACTTGAAGCTTTTTGTGGGGAGAGTAGGATTCGAACCTACGAAGTCGAAAGACAGCGGAGTTACAGTCCGCCCCGTTTGGCCGCTCTGGAATCTCCCCTTAGCATTTATTAATGCGGTTGCAAATATAGCACTGTTTTTATATTGTGCAAAGGTTTTTAAAATTAAAATTTAAAAGAATTACTAACTCATTGAAATAGAAAAAGATTGGTAAGTAGAATGAGTATAAAAAGTAGTGCATTAGTTGAAGAAAAGGTGTCTAAAAGGAACATTTTAGGGCTTTGTGTCGTTTTGTTTTGGTCATTTTTTGGATATGGTCAAACAAAAGAGAAAGATTCTATTTGGATATCGATATATAAAAAAAAATCCAATAAAGTTGCTTACAAATTGGAAGAAGTACCCTATAATGAATTGTACTATAGAAATATTCAGGTACCCGTTTATGATACTATTGGAAAAGGATATAAACTGATATCTTTAGACCATGATATAGAGCGTTTGCTGAAGCAAACTCAATTAGACAATTCATACTCTGTTTCTGAGGTGAAAGGAACAGAATTAGAAAACTCTTTACGACAAGTAGAAAAGTTATCCTATCCATTTTCAAGTAGTATCACTTCAAAATTAGCGACTAAATTAAATTTACTTCATAATGGGCCAGTATTGGTAGCTAAAGAGCAACGTTTACATCAATTAATTTTGGTTGATAGTTCCCTAATTCCCACTAAAACGATGTTGCGTTTAATTCATGACGATTCCGTAGTTGAATTTGATCAAGAGGCCTATTTACGTTTTCGTTTATTGAGTTTTTTAGTAGGGAGTACTAATATGAAGCCTAGTCAATATTCTTGGAAAGAGCTTCAGGAAAACGATAAGAGGATTATCGTTCCGCATATAAATTCATATCAAAATGAATATATGAATTTTGATGGAACTTATAAATTAATAACCAAGTTAGTGAGTTCCTATAACCATTTAGAGACGTATAGTCCTAGAATTAAGAATATTAAAAAAGCAAGTCAGCAATTTATCGGATTTGATGTAAACCTATTGAGTAGTTTGCCTTATGAAAAATGGGAAGTAGAAGTTGCTAATATTCAAAACACATTAAATACGACTGTTATTGAGAAAATAAAGAACTCTTTGCCTAAGGGAGTGCTTTCTACAGAAACAGAATTTCTTTTCGAAGTATTAAAAAGTAGAATTGCAAATTTAGATACCATAGCAAATCGTTATTATAATTTAATATCACCACATAAAATTGTAGTTGGGACTGATAAAAATAATTTAATTGATGTACATAGAACTGAGAATAGTACATCAATTGAAATATATAATGAAAAGGAAGGGAAAAAATCGCCAATTAAAGCATATGATTTTTTAAATAAAGAAACTGATGAAATTTGGATATATGGTTTAAAAGGGAGTGATTATTTTGAAGTGTCTGGAGGAAGTAAAAAATATATACCCCTCCTATTAATAGGAGGGAATAACACTGATAAATATGAAATTCAGAACGGAACTAAAGTAGTTATTCACGATAGTAAATCACAAACTTTTATTGTTGAAAGGGATAAAGCAAAGCTGAGTTTATCAGAAGAAAACTATGTTACTCAGTATAACTCAGAAAAATATAATCATACTGTTAATAAAGTTCAACCAAAGTTTGGAGCAAATCCTGATGACGGATTATTTGTTGGTGTAGTAGATAGCTATAAAGTTATGAGCTTTGATCAGAACCCATATACGAAGCTTCATCAAGTTTCTGCAAATTTGTACTTAGGGACACTTGGTTTTAAAGTTGGTTATTACGGAGAATTGACTGATGTATATAAAGGCTTTAGTGCTTTTGGTGGATTAGGGTATCAAAGTTCAAATTACAGTACTAATTTTTTTGGTTTTGGAAATGAAACTCCAAATTTCGATGATAATTTAAAACTAGACTATAATAGGGTTCGAATAGCAACTTTTGATGCTAAAGTAGGATTATTAAAAAGACATAAAAGCTATTTTGTATCAGCAAATCTATTTTTTGAAAGCAATAAAATAGATGAAACACCTGATAGATTTGTGTCTTCAGAAACCTTGTTTTTCCCTGAGAATGATTTTTTTGAGCGTAAAAATTATTTAGGCCTATCTGGATTATACGAATATAAAGATCTCTCTGTTTCATTTACTGAAGAGTTAACCATACTTCCAAAAATTGAATTTAAACTTGCTGCGGATATTAATGAATTTAGTAAAACGAATCTGTCAGTTCATCCTAGTTTGTATTTGGCTCACCCTATGTATGGAAATAAGATTTCGGTAGATGCTACTTTGGCGTATATACATGTTTTTGGAGGTGATATACCATTTTATCAAGCGGCTAATTTAGGAGGGAGTACAGGTATAAGAGGTTATCGAAATGAACGTTTTACTGGTCAATCACTTTGTTATGTTAGTACAAATTTAAGATGGCGTATTAAGGATTTAAAATCAGAAGTATTACCACTGCAATTTGGACTATTAGGTGGTTTTGATGCCGGTAGAGTTTGGCAAGAAAATGAAACTTCCTCACAGGTTCATTCTGATTTTGGTGCTGGGTTTTGGTTGCAAACTGCTGACTTGGTCAAAGCAGAATTACAAGGGTTTAAAGGTGATGAAGGATTACGATTTTCATTTAATATTGCAATTGGTTTTTAAGCTGGTTTAGTATAATATAAATCTTACAAACATATGATACGACTATACCTAAAAAGCTTATTTTTGCATTAAAACTTAACTATGCCACATCAAGATACTATAGTTGCTTTGGCAACACCTTCAGGAGCAGGAGCTATTGCTGTAATACGTATTTCAGGTCAAAAAGCTATTGCTATTGCAGAAGGATGTTTTAGATCGGTAACCAATAAAAAGTCACTTAGCGATCAGAAAACCCACACTATTCATTTGGGGCATATAGTAGATGGTGAAAAGTATGTAGATGAAGTGCTGGTATCTATTTTTAAAGGGACTAATTCATATACAGGGGAACCAACTATTGAAATTTCATGTCATGGTTCAATATATATTCAGCAGGAAATCATACAATTATTAGTTCGTAAGGGGTGCAGAACTGCTAATGCAGGAGAGTTTACTTTACGTGCCTTTTTAAACGGAAAGTTAGACTTAGCTCAAGCTGAAGCTGTAGCTGATTTAATAGCAAGTGATTCTGAGGCATCTCATCAAATAGCGATGCAACAAATGCGAGGAGGGTTTTCAAATGAATTGCAAGACTTGCGACAAGAATTATTAAATTTTGCTTCTTTAATTGAGTTGGAATTGGATTTTGCAGAAGAAGATGTAGAGTTTGCTGATAGAACACAATTTATAGCTTTGGTATCAAAAATATCTGGAGTATTAAAAAAATTGATAGATAGTTTTGCTGTTGGAAATGTATTGAAAAATGGAATTCCAATTGCCATAGTGGGCGAGCCTAATGTTGGGAAATCTACTTTATTGAATGCCTTGTTAAATGAGGAGAAGGCGATTGTAAGTGATATTGCAGGTACTACTCGTGATGCTATTGAAGATCAGTTGAATATAAACGGAATCATGTTCCGTTTTATTGATACAGCAGGAATTAGAGACACTAAAGATGTTGTAGAGAATATAGGGATTCAAAAAACCTATGAGAATATTGAAAAAGCACAATTGGTACTGTATCTGGTTAACGGAGTTAGTATCCAAGACGGATCTTTTAAAGTTGATGATTTATTAAAAGAAATTGAACGACTGCATAAAAAATATCCGAATAAAAAAATTCAGGTACTCGTAAATAAAATGGATTTACTTTCAGAAGAAGAGATCTCAAGTTTGAATACTGAAATTACAGACTTAATTTTAATATCAGCTAAGCAAAATGTTGGTATTACTGAGCTAAAGGAGGAACTTACTCAATTGGCTAACCTAGGTGCTATAAGTAATAACCAAACCATAGTAAGTAACTCTCGTCATTTTGAAGCTTTAAACAATGCATTGGTAGCGATAAGAGAGGTACAAAAAGGAATTGATTATCAAATTTCATCAGACTTGTTTGCTATAGATATCAGAGAAGCATTACATCATTTAGGTTTGATTTCTGGAGAAGTTACCACCGATGATTTACTAGGTAATATTTTTGCAAACTTCTGTATCGGGAAGTAATTAGTAAAGTATTTTAAAATTCAGTGTTTTATTACAATCTATCATTTTTATATTTGACAGTATTTTACACATAAAAAAGAGCGTTTGGAGTTAGTCCAAACGCTCTTTTATTATGTGTTCCTTGTTTGTTAAAGGGCTATTTTTGTATAATCTCTAGTAACGATTTTACATCTGAGCTCTTGAAATTATAAGATAAAGGCTTATATCTACTATATATAATTTCACCAGTCACACTGTTATATATTGTTACATATTTATCTGTTGAACTTTTAATATAAACCATATAATAAAATGGTTCTTTATCTTCAATAATCTTTTTACTTAATTCTTCAGTATTAATAATTTCATATTTATAGGGATATGATTTAAATACTTTTGCTACTTTATGTTTTTTACTTTCATCTCCAGAAAATTTATTGAACTTTATCATCGTATAGTCTGGAATATATAAGGTAGCTTTTTTTAATTTTTTAATTTCTTTCTTTTTGTTTACATTAGAATATAACCACTTTTCAGACTCATTAAGCAATAAATCATTTACGTTTTTTAAATAATTTTTTAAGAAACCAATAGTCCAATTTTTCAGATTCCCTTTATTATACAAATAATCAAGTGCTTTATCACTAGATGATCTTGTAATATGAGTATAATCAACAAAGGTTGGGTGAAGTTCAATTCTACTTATGGACTTTCTATAGGTTTCTCCCTTTTTATTTATCATGGGCATCCATAAACTTAAATAGACATGTGTATTATCTAATGTAACACCTGAATTCATATTCCACCTGCTAGTATCAACTCCTCCTATTGAAAAAACGGAGTTATTATCAAAATCTAGAGCATCTATATTTGAGTATGGGTGGAAAGAAATATCGGTTATTGTCCATACAGATTTAATAGCTTTTTCAAGCTCTTCTAAATTATCACTATCTCTATAAATAAAAATTGTTTTAGATGATTTCAACTTTTCAATTAAATTGATATTAGCTTTTTTTGACCCTTTCTTTTTTTCTTCAAGAGTTTCAATACTAATTTGAGCATGAATTGAATGTGACATTGTAAATATCAATAACATTGATAATAATAACTTCATAGGTTTATTTTAAAATATTAATATAGTTTTCCATACGAATTTAGTCATTTTCACCTAATCAAGATAAATAAAAGTAGTTAGAATTTTTGTTAAATTTTAGGTCAAAATCTAAGTCAATTATTTTTGTCAAGTGCATAAATTGCAAACGAAGCCAACCAATGCCCACCTTCATAACTATCACCAACCAAACTAGGTAAAGAATGATTTACATGTTCATTAGCGAGAATTTTTAGATGGCTAAACTCTTCGTATTGATTTGCGAGGCCATATAATACCCACGCTCTGCTAAAATTAAGTCCATCCAAATGAACCAAGTGACCATCTGTTCGATCCAATACAAGACCGATTTCTATGTTAAAGTTAGGTGATTTTAATTGTGGAGCAAAGTCGTTTATCCAGTTATGAAATTCGGATTTGCTTAATACTCTTCGCATCAGATCAATTTCTTCAAAACAAGGCGATAAAAAATCATACCCGCTGGGTTCCCAAACTAAGGGACAGCCCTTATCATTCATATAAAAACTCTTTGCTTTAGATTCAATAGCCTCTTTTAATGTAATATTTTGCAGGATGTTAGCATAATCCCAGGCAAAAGAAAAACCAAAAGCCGTATTGGTATGGGTGCCTACTCTAATTGGATAGACCAATTTTGGTAAAAACTCAATATATTTTTGAATAATAAGCTCCGTTAAAGGCTGTAAGTTGCTTTCTAATTTTCTTGCAAAGGGATCATCCCAGGTATGTAATTCTTCGGCTAGTTTTAATAACCAAGCCCAACCGTAAGTACGTTCATAATTTTTATTGTACTTTTCTTTAAAATAAGCGATTTCAACTTCAATATTTTCTTTAGATATGTTTTGTGCTAGTTTTAATTTAATGGCTTCGAAATCTTTTAGATTCGGATAACTTTTTAGAAGCTTAACTAATGACCAATGTCCATGTACGGCTGAATGCCAATCAAAACAACCATAAAAAGCTGGATGTAACACATGTGGTTCCTTTAAATCTTCGCCAGTACCAATTGTTTGCCCTAATTTGTTAGGGTATTCTGTTTGTAGGCAGGTGAGGGGTAAACTTACTAAATTAGTAGCTTCGGCTAAAGTAAGTTCTACATTTTTAATTTCCTTTACAAGTATAGTATCAGCTTCTTTTTTTATTGCTGTTTCGGGTTCTTTTGCTTCTTTGTTACAACTAAAAATGACTGTTAAAAGGAAAAGAAAAGGTATAAGTTTTATCATAGTGATGTATTTTAATCATATCTGGTTTTATCTGTTATCTGAATACCAGTACTCCCAATATTTTTTTTGCTGATTAAATGTATTACTTTTTTTGGTAAAATTAACGAAACAAATAAAGAAATGGAGTAACTGAATTTGAAACTAATAAGGTAATCACCATAGGTGAATTTTAGTAACTTTTTCTTTCTGAGGTAATTATATATACTATAAGCTCTGAATTTTCCACCATCCTTTTTATTTCTTTTCTTAAGTTTACCTTCGCGATTTCATATACTAATTTCAATATGAAACTTAGTTCAATGTACTGGAGATTTTATAGTTTAAGACTTATTAAAAATACAAGACTTTTAAGGTGGAGGTTTGTGGTGAGTTTACTAAATTTAGCAACCCAAGAATTATAGAATAAATTATGAAAACATCTTTTACCGCAATAGATTTTGAAACAGCCACCAGACATCATATTTGTTCTGTGGGAATAGTAACTTTTGAAAACGGAGAAATTATTGATGAATACCACGCTTTAATCAAGCCTCCTAATAATGAGTATAATTGGCATAATATCCAAGTCCATGGCATCACACAAAGGCACACGCAAAACGTTCCAAGTTTTAATGAAATATATCCTGAAATAAAGAAACGTATTCATGGTAAAACTCTTGTTGCACATAATGAAAGTTTCGATAGAAATGTGTTGACGAAAACAATGAGAGATTATAACATTGAATATGACGATTTAAATATTTCAGAAAAATGGGTATGCACAATGAAAATATATAAAGCTAAAGGATATAAACCTGCCAATTTAAATGCGTGCTGTCAAAAAAACAATATACAATTGGAACATCATCAAGCGCTTTCAGACGCTCGTGCTTGTGGTAAACTTTTTTTAATTGCTTAATAAAATAAAGAAGTCATAACAAAATGACAATACAAAACCTTACAGGAACATATAATATCGTTGGCAAAAATCAAGAAGAAACAGATGACAATTATACGGGTACGCTGTCGCTAAATCTTGATAAAAACAATAGAATAGTTGCTAAATGGCTTATTGATGGCGAGCAAGAACAAGTAGGAACAGGTTTTTTTAAGGATGATATTTTAGTTATTAACTTTAATTATCAGGGAGAAGCTAATGAAGTGCTTAAAGGAGTGGTGGTATATCGATGTATTACTAAAGATGTATTAGATGGATTTTGGTCTGAAAAGCATGGAAACCCACTTTATTTAGGAGAAGAGCACTGTTTTAGAGTGAAAAAACATGAGCCCCAGTTAGATTAAGGATTAGTTAATAGCATACACTTTATGAAAAAAGAACGTGGAACTAAAAAAATAAAGAACCCTTGGCCGACTAAAGATGCAATGGAGCAGATTTACGAAATGAAGCTTTGGGGTGGTAGTGAATTTGATTTTTACTCTGGTAAAGGATCGCATGATGCTGAGATAGTGACCCCGTATATAACTGTTGTGAGATTATTTTTAAAGTCTTTAAAAAACACAATTACTGTATGTGATTTAGGTTGTGGAGATTTTAATGTAGGGGCAGCATTAGTAAAATACACCAAGAAATATATCGGGGTAGATATCGTAGGAAACCTTATTAAACATAATCAAGGCAACTTTAAAGAAGAAAATTTAGAATTCCATTGTTTAGATATTGCAGTAGATGATTTACCGACTGGAGATTGTGCTATAGTAAGACAAGTATTACAACATATATCGAATAGTGAAGTGCAGCAAGTGTTGTGTAAATTAGCTGATTTTAAATATGTTATTTTAACAGAGCATTTACCAGAAGGAGATTTTGTTCCAAATGCAGATATTATTTCAGGGCAAGGAATTCGGTTAAAAAAACAAAGTGGTTTAAAGGTATTAGAACCGCCATTTAATTTTCAAGTAAAAGAAGAAAAACAACTACTATCGGTTTCTTTAAATGATAATAAAGGAATTATTATAACTACACTGTATACAATTTTTTAAAAAGGAACAGATTTGTTATTAATTTTAATTATCAATGTAAAGAGCATGGTTTTTAGAATAGAAGAATTGATGCAAAATTTAGATTAAAGATTATATATATAATTATGTTAAAAAAAGTATTGGGATATTTGTTTTACCTGTTGGCTGCATTGTTTTGTTTAAGTTTAATATCTAAAGTGTATTACACAATTATATATTTTAATATTTCAGGGTCAAGTGATTTTAGGTTAAGTATTATAACCATTGTTTTTTTTATAATTATTATTTGGTTGTTTTTTTATTATGGAAGAAAGTGGACCACAAACAAGCAAATTTCAACAACAGATTCTAAAGGGAAAAGAAATTTAAAAAAGGTATTAGGCTATTTTTTGTATCCGCTTGGTTTTGTGTTTTTCTTGAGTTTTATTGGAAATATTATGTCTTTGGTTTATTTCAATCTTCCAGATTCTTTTGGCAGGCGAGCGGAAAATATCGGGTCGATTATATTGGCTTTGATATTTGTGATACTCTGTTTTAAATACGCTAGAAAATGGACCAAAAAGAAAGTAGAAGTAATGGAAATTGACGAAATAGGAAAAGAGTAAATTAAGATTTATGAAAAAAGCATTGGGATATTTATTTTATGTATTTGGAGTTGTATTTACGATTAGCTATTTTAGGGAATCTATTTTATTATTGTATGAGTATTTTATAGCAAGAGATTGGGCTTTATTAATAGTAAGTTTTGTAGGATTTATTTTAAACATTTGTTTTACTGCGATACTCTTTATTTATGCCAGAAAATGGACTAGAAAGCAACCTTTTAAAATTGCTGCTACAAAGCCATTAGGGTCATTAAAAAGAATATTAGGATTTATTTTATTTCCACTAGGGCTACTGTTTATTATTAGTTTTGCAGGGAATATTTATGTACTTATAAGTACTGGAGTTCCGCATACTAATATGGGTAAATATGGAAGTTTAATGGCGCTAGTTATGTCTTTAGTTTTTATTGTCTTCTGCTTTAAATACGGTATTAAATGGACTGCCAAAAAACAAAAAACCGTAGCAATAGAAGAAATAGGTAAAGAGTAATTAAAACTACAACTAACTTATTTGCTTTTTTTGGAATACTAGAAAAGTTTTTTGTTTAATTTGTATGGTTATTAGTGAACTGTCCCATTTGTTAACACCTATTTTTCATGACACATAAACGAACAATTTTTTCTTGTAACTCTTTACTATGTTTTCGCTTATTGATTGTAATAACTCCAATCATAATGATATTTATGAACAATTAAAATACACAAAATATAATAGAATTTAATATAAATAGCATCCTCATTTTAGGATTATACTATTAATGATAATTGGTTATAAAGCTTATGGTAAAAGAAAATTTTTTAGAATTTGAAAAACCCCTTAATGGAGATAGCTCTATGCTTAATTCCGTTCGTTGGTGGGAGAAGAAAAGATTGATGTTTACTATAATTTTATTGGTAACTGAAGTTGTAATGATGAGCACCAATTTACAAGGAACTATAGAATTTGGAATTAGTAATGCCATAATTGGGTCTATAGCATATATCATTGCTGCAAATGGTTTCTTTTGTTTAGGATGGGGTTTAGAAGTTTTAGTAAAATATTATTATAACGGCAAGAACTTCTTAGAACAGTTTAGATGGTTCTTTTTAATTATTGGAATACTTTTTTCATGTTTGTACACCGTTATAATATATCATGATACCTTGATGTTTTTTCCATTTTAGATTATAGCGTTTCATAATATCAAAAACTAATATTAACCAATTATAGGATTCTCAAATTCATTCTATTTATTTTTGTAAATAGATGATATATTACCTTTTCTTAATATAAAAATAGCCACTAGTAGGTACTAGTAGGTTTACTGAAGCTTAATAATATACTTTAGCATTATGAGTTTCATGATTGTTGAAGAAAATAGTGGAATGCCAAAATATAAACAGATAGTAAAATCTATCGAAGAAGGTATTCTAAATGGGCACTATAAAAGAGGGGATAAATTACCTTCTATTAATAGAGTGAAATTGAGGTTTTCTCTTTCTAGAGACACGGTGTTACTAGCATATGGTCTGCTAAAATCTAGGGGAATTATACAATCAGTTCCTGGAAAAGGATATTATGTAAAAAGTGAAAACATAAGTGCCTCTAAAAAAATATTCCTGTTATTTGATGAACTAAATGCTTTTAAAGAAGATTTGTATAATTCTTTTTTATCAAACTTAGGAGAAGGTGATGAGGTTGATATTTTTTTTCATCACTTTAACCATGACGTCTTTAGTAAATTAATACATGACAATATAGGTATTTATAATACGTATATAATTATGCCTGCCAATTTAAAGAATACTCATTTAATTATAGATATGTTACCTAAAGATAGAGTATATATCCTAGATCAAATTGGGAGCGAACATTTTAAATACCCAGCTATTTATCAAAATTTTGAAAAGGATATTTTGCAATCACTTGAGTCAGGGTTAAAACAATTAAAACGCTATAAAAAAATTGTTTTCTTATTTGTAAATAATAAACAGCCCATTGGAATGTTAAAGGGGTTTGAGGAATTTTGTAAAAGATATCAATTTAGGAATGAAGTAATAGAAAGCTTTGAAAACAGAGTACTATCGAAAGGTGAAGTGTATTTAATACCAGATGATAGAAACCTTATTCACATTATTAAAATGATAAAGGAAACGAATTTGGAATTAGCAAACAATATTGGAATTATATCCTATAATGACACTTTATTAAAAGAGGTTGTTGAAGGAGGAATAACGACAATATCAACTGATTTTAATACAATGGGAAAGCGTTTAGCTCAAATGGTTACGCAACAAGAAAATTTGAAAATTGAGAATCCCAATAGATTAATTTTAAGAAATTCAATATAGCTTTCAATGATCGAAGACAGATATTAATAATTAGAAATCAATAATATATTTTAATAAAAAGAAGCATGCAAATAATTACATTTTTAGCATTTACCATTTTAGTAGCGGTTATATCCTATTACAAATCAAGGAAAACAAATGAAAAAACACCTGATGGTTATTTTCTTGGTGGAAGAAGTTTAACAGGAGTTGTAATTGCGGGGTCATTGTTATTAACAAATCTTTCTACAGAGCAGATTATTGGGTTAAATGGTGCCGCCTTTAAAGACGGTATTTTAGTAATGGCTTGGGAAACACTAGCAGCTATAGCAATGGTGCTTACAGCTGTATTTTTATTACCTAAATATTTAAAAGGAGGAATAACCACTATTCCACAGTTTTTAGAAAAGCGATATGATAAAACTACAAAAGCAATAACATCGGTTTTGTTTTTGAGTGGTTATGCAATTGTTTTGTTACCTATAGTATTGTATTCTGGAGCATTGGCTATTAACAGTATGTTTGACGTTCCTGAATTACTTGGTGTGTCAAAAAATGTGGCTTTATGGATAAGCGTATGGATTATAGGAATAATAGGCTCTATATACGCCATTTTTGGAGGGTTAAAAGCTGTAGCTGTTTCTGATACAATAAATGCTGTTGGCCTACTTATAGGAGGAATGCTGATTCCTGTTTTTGGATTAATGGCTGTAGGTGATGGTAATGTATTTGATGGGATTTCTGTTTTAATGACAGAACATCCAGAAAAATTTAAATCGCTTGGTGGCCCAAAATCATCTATTCCAATAGAGACAATCTTTACAGGTATGATGTTAGTTCAGCTTTTTTATTGGGGAACAAATCAGGCAATTATACAACGAGCCTTAGGAGCTAAAAACCTTAAAGAAGGACAAAAGGGATTATTATTAGCATCCTTTATCAAAATATTAGGGCCATTAATAGTGGTGTTACCTGGAGTAATAGCGTATCATATGTTTGGAGATGAAATAGTAAATCCGGATGAAGCATATCCTATGTTAGTTTCAAAAGTACTTCCAACAGTATGGTTAGGGTTCTTTGCAGCAGTATTATTTGGTGCAATTTTAAGTTCTTTTAATTCAGCATTAAATAGTTCTGTTACATTATTTAGTATTGACATCTATAAATCATATTTTAAAAAAGGAGGAGATGAAGCAAGTGTGGTAAAGGCAGGAAAAAGCTTTGGTATTGCTCTTGCATTAGTGTCTATGTGTATTGCTCCATTATTGATTTATGCATCAGATGGTTTGTTTGGTTATTTACAAGAAGCAAATGGTATTTATAGTATTCCAATACTAACGATTATTGTGGTAGGTTTTTTAACGAAATATGTACCTGCATTAGCAGCTAAAATTGGGATTATTTCAGGATCAATTCTATATATCATAAGTCAGTTTATCATTAAACCATATGTAGTAGAAGAAGATAATTATCCTCATTTTTTACATGTAATGGCAATTCTTTTTGTAATGAACATACTAATAATGCTTTTTGTTGGAAAATTTAAACCTCGTAAAGAAGCGTATGTGTTAGAGTATACTAAACAAGTTGATGTTACACCTTGGAAGCTAACAAACTCTTTCGGAATAATTATCTGTGTTCTAGTATTAACTATTTATATCTATTTTATTTAATCATGGATAAAAAAAATGAGATGCTAGAAGCATTTAATTTTGTGATTTTTGGTGGCGATGGAGATTTGGCAATGCGCAAAATTTATCCTGCTTTATTTTGTCGTTTTGTAGAGCAACAAATTGGTGGGGATTTTAATATTGTAGTTATTATTAGGGCAAAAATAACAAGAGAGTTACTTCATCAGAAAATAATAAAAAGCATTACTGTTACTGACCAAAAAATTGATTTTGATTCAGAAATTGTAAATAGTTTTATTTCTAAGATTAGCATTGTTGTTATAAAAACTCATTCTGTACAGAGTTACAAACCTTTAAAAAGTATTTTACAAGAACACTTAGGATATCAAGATGTATTTTATTTCTCTACACCTTCTTCTGTTTTTGTAGAAATTTGTGATACACTAAGAGAAGCTGCTATAGTAAAACCGACAAGTAAAGTAGTATTGGAAAAACCTTTGGGTAATAGTTTGACATCATTTGAGGAAATTAATGTTCAAATAACCAAAACATTTTCGGAGCGTCAAATCTATAGAATAGATCATTATTTAGGAAAAGAAACAGTACAGAATCTTATGGTATTAAGGTTTTCTAATCACTTATTTGAACAATCTTGGAACAGTGAACATATTGACAATGTTCAAATTACTGTGGCTGAAAACTTAGGTGTTGGAAGTAGAGGTGCTTATTATGATAAAAGTGGAGCTTTGTTGGATATGGTTCAAAATCATTTATTACAATTACTATGCTTGGTTGCTATGGAGCCGCCAATATCCGTTGAAGCAGATCAGATGAGAAACGAAAAACTTAAGGTGCTACAATCATTACGTATGCTAAATACTGATTCCGTAAAAACAGATACTGTAAGAGGGCAATACACAAGAGGTAAAGTAAATGATGTAAAGGTAAGTTCATATTTAGAAGATATTAATAAGTACGCTTCTAATACAGAAACATTTGTAGCATTAAAAGCATTTGTAGATAATTGGCGTTGGAAAGGAGTTCCTTTTTATCTACGAACAGGAAAAAGATTAGAACAACGTTATTCTGAAATAGTTATCAACTTTAAATCTGTTAAGCATAATATCTTTGATTCTGAAAATACGGTTCCTAATAACAAACTAATTATACGCTTACAACCAGAAGAAAGAATATCAATCGTTCAAATGACAAAAATACCTGGGCCTGGAGGGTATCGATACAAACAGACTTCATTAAAATTAGACTATTTAGATTCTTTTAATGAACGACTTCCAGAGGCTTATGAACGACTTTTAATAGATGTTTTAAGAGGGAATCAAACCTTGTTTATGCGAGAAGATGAATTAAGAGCCGCTTGGACTTGGATTGAATCTATAACTGAAAATTGGAAAAAAAATAAGCAACCAATAGATCTCTACGAAGCCGGAACAACAGGACCAAGAGATTCCGTAATGTCTAATAATGATAATTGGGAAGTATACAGCTAAGGTTATGAAAGAATTTTTTTTTGACAAAAGTGAAGAACTTGAAGAGCAATTGGCGTTAACAATAGCCAATGAACTTAAGAGAACTATTAGTATTAACAATACAGCTTGTTTACTAGTCTCAGGAGGGAGTACTCCAAAAAGTATGTATACAAAGTTATCTAAATTAGACATCCCTTGGGAGAAAGTACATATTGGTTTAGTCGATGAACGATTTGTTGCTACAGATTCTAGTGATAGTAATGAAAAAATGATTAAAGATTACCTTTTAGTTCATAAAGCAAGCACAGCAAATTTTTATGGAATGATAGCAAGCATAGATGATGAAAAAGAAAATGTGACTTTAATTAATCAAAAATATAACACTGTATTTAATGATATTACTGTTACAGTATTAGGAATGGGGGGAGATGGACATACTGCTTCTTTATTTCCTACAGACCCTGCCTCAAAAGAAAGTTTGAGAGAAAAGAAAATAGAAGTATTAAGGACAAAAGCTCCAAAAGCCCCCATGCGTAGAATAACATGTAGTAAAGAAATGTTATTAAATACTAATAAAATATACCTGATGACAACCGGTAAAGAGAAGTATGATGTATTAAATAGTGACAATAATCAAGCACTCCCAATATTCAGTTTTATTGTTAGTAGGGAAGATATGTGTTGGTATTATAGTTTTTAATTTTAGGAATGATGGAAAAGATAATTTCAGAAGTTACAAATAGAATAATAGAAAGAAGTAATGATTCTCGTCAATTGTATTTAACACAAATGCAAAAGGCTTTTTCTAAGGAAGTATCAAGAAATACCCTAAGTTGTGGGAATTTAGCACATGGATTTGCTGCTTGTAACCAGCATGTGAAAAATGAATTATCGGAGTATATAACACCAAATTTAGGAATTGTTACGGCATATAATGATATGCTGTCTGCTCACAAACCATATGAGAATTACCCTCAAATGATTAGAGAATATGCTGAAAAGCATATGGCAACAGCACAAGTTGCTGGAGCAGTACCTGCAATGTGTGACGGGGTAACTCAAGGACAAGATGGAATGGAATTGTCTTTATTTAGTAGAGATATTATAGCATTGTCTACTGCAATAGCACTTTCTCATAACATGTTTGATGGTGTAATTGGTCTTGGGGTTTGTGATAAAATAGTTCCTGGATTAATCATAGGATCTCTTAAATTTGGACATTTACCTGTTATGTTTATGCCTAGTGGGCCTATGGAAACAGGTATTAGTAATGATGAGAAAGCTAAGATTCGTCAACATTTTGCTGAAGGAAAAATTGGCAGAGATGAATTATTAAAAGGAGAGTCAGGCTCCTATCATTCTCCAGGAACCTGTACTTTTTTCGGAACGGCTAATAGTAATCAAATGCTCATGGAAATTATGGGGCTGCAATTACCTGGTGCTAGTTTTGTAAACCCGAATACACCACTTAGAAAATTGCTTGATGAAGAAGCTGTAAAAATCATTAGTACAAATTGTAAAGGAAAAGAGTTCGATAAAACATTAGCGGCTATATATAGTGAAAAAACTGTAGTTAACGGCATTATTGGTTTGTTAGCAACAGGTGGTTCAACCAATCATACTATTCACTTAATTGCCATGGCGAAAGCTGCAGGTATTATTATTAACTGGCAAGATTTTTCAGATTTATCATCTGTTGTCCCGCTTTTAGCAAGAGTATATCCAAATGGTAGTGCTGATGTAAATCATTTCCATGCCGCTGGTGGAGTTGGATTTATAGTAAACACCTTATTAAAAAATGGATTGTTACATGAAGATGTAAACACCATATTAGGTAAAGGATTATCTAATTATACAAAAGAACCAAGAATAGAAAACGATACATTGATTTGGGTTGAGGGTTCTAAAACAACATTAAATGAAAATGTACTTAGAGATGTTAATAATCCTTTTTCTAAAGATGGAGGATTAAAAGTTTTAAAAGGAAACATCGGGCAATCTGTCATAAAAACCTCAGCGGTTAAGGATCAATATTTAATTATTGAAGCACCAGCCATGGTTTTCTTAACGCAGGAAGCATTAATAACAGCTTTTAAAGAAGGAGCTTTAGATAAAGATTTTATAGCTGTACTTCCTTTTCAAGGACCGAAATCTAACGGAATGCCTGAACTACATAAATTAACACCTTCATTAAGTATTTTACAACGTAGAGGATTTAAAGTTGCCTTAGTTACCGACGGACGTATGTCAGGTGCTTCAGGAAAAGTACCTGCTGCAATACATTTATCACCAGAAGCATTAGATGGTGGCGTTATTTCTAAAATAAAAACAGGAGATATTCTTAGTTTAAATGCTATAACAGGACAGCTTAATGTATTAAATGAAACGGTTGTATTGTCAAGAAAACCAGCTATAAAAACCATCGAAAATGATCAAGGTTGTGGAAGAGAGTTATTCGGAAACATTAGAAATATGGTAAATTCTAGTGAAGACGGTGCTAGTTTTTTATTCTAAAAATAAAATTATGATTCAAAATAATATTAGAGAAATACTTAAAAATAATCCTGTAATACCTGTGGTTACATTTCATAGTTTGGATGAAATACCACAAATTGTTGAAACACTATTGAATAAGGGAATAAAATGTATTGAAATAACACTTAGAACACCAATTTCATTTACCGCTATAGCTAAAGTTAAAGAACAATATGGAACTATTTTACAGGTTGGTGTAGGAACTATTATTCATAAAGATCAAATAAAAAATGTGAAAGATTTAAAAGTTGATTTTATAGTAAGTCCTGGGATTTCAAAAGAAATGGCAAGCTACTTAGAAGAAACTGGTATTCCTTTTATCCCTGGAGTAACTTCACCTAGTGAGATTATGTTAGGCTTGGAATTAGGTTGGGATACGTTTAAGTTTTTTCCTGCTAATTTATTTGGAGGAACAGCTGCTTTAAAAACATATAAAAATGTTTTTCCTCAGGTAAAATTTTGCCCTACAGGAGGCGTAAATGAAAAAACTGTTGCTGATTATCAAAGTTTACCTAACGTAATAAGCGTTGGAGGTTCTTGGATGATGAAGTAAACTTATTATACAAAATTATAAAAAACTGTCAACACGTAAATGTTGGCGGTTTTTTATGATCAAATAAGTTTTTTACCACTCTGCGAAAGATCCATCCTCGTGTCTCCAAATAGGATTTTTCCAATCTGTTTCAAATTTCTTATCAGCTTCAATAACAGCTTCTTCATCTATAACAACACCTAAACCTGGTTTTGGTAAGGGTTTGATATATCCATTAATGTATTCAAAATCCTCTTTGTTTTTAACGTAATCAATAAGCTCTGCTGTTCCTTTATTATAATGAATTCCCATTGATTGCTCTTGAATAATAGCATTGGGTGAAACAAAATCGATTGCTAAACAAGCTGCTAAAGCTACAGGTCCTAACGGGCAATGAGGTGCTAAAGCAACATCGTAAGCTTCTGCCATTGATGCTATTTTTAAACACTCTGTAATACCTCCAGCATGCGATAAATCTGGCTGAACAATACCTAATCCGCCTTGCTCAAAAATCCTTTTAAAATCATATCGACTAAACATTCTTTCACCTGCTGCAATAGGAATACTTGTTTTACTTGCTAAACGTGCGTAGTTTTCAGAATAATCGTGTAATACAGGTTCTTCTATAAACATAGGGCGGTAAGGTTCCAATTCTTTAATTAAAACACTAGCCATAGGTGTACTCACTCTCCCGTGAAAATCCAATCCAAAATCAATTGTATTTCCAAAAGCAGCACGAATAGTATCTATTCTTGAAATGACTTGATCTACAGCTCTGTTAGAATCAATCATTTTTAGTTTTCCTGTTCCGTTTAATTTAAAGGTGTCAAATCCTTTTTCTTGATATAGTTTGATATCAGCAACTTCATCAGAAGGATTATCTCCTCCAACCCAGTTGTATAATTTTATTTTATCGCGACACAAACCGCCGAGTAATTCATAAACTGGCTGATTAATAACTTTACCTTTAATATCCCATAACGCCTGGTCGATTCCTGAAATAGCAGACATTAAAACCCCACCACCTCTGTAAAACCCACCTCTATAAAGTACATTCCAAATATCATTTATTCTACTAGGATCTTTTCCTATTAAATAAGGGCTCAATTCACGAACTGCTGCTTGAACAGTATCAACACGTCCTTCTAAAACTGGTTCTCCCCAACCTGTAATACCTTCATCAGTATCAATGGCTAAAAACTGCCAGCGTGGCGCAACTTTATATAATCTAATTCCTGTGATTTTCATCTGTATATTTTAAATATGCGTTATAAAACTGTGTTGCTTTATCTGTAGTTTCTGCAACTGATTGGTTCGGTTTATATAAATCGCCGCCTAATCCTGCACCGTGAAATCCTAATTTTAGATAATCGCTTAAATTTGCTGGATTGATTCCTCCAACGCAATAATATTGTTGGTTTTTAGGAGCAATTGCCATTACTGCTTTACAATAATTAAGTCCCATATTTCCAGCTGGAAAAACTTTCACAACAGTAGCGCCTCCTTGACTTGCTGCAATTACTTCTGTAGGTGATAATGCTCCAACACAGCTAATCATATTATTAGCAATACTTTTAGCCAAAATATTAAGATTAACATTTGGGCTTACCATTAATTTAGCATTTAGCGAAATTAATGTATCAAGATGCGCTTCCGTTATTACGGTACCAGCACCTATAAAAGCAGTGTTTTCAAAATGTTTTTGTAAAATAGCGACACTTTTATCCCACTCTGGAGAATTTGTCGGAATTTCGATAAATCTAAAACCTACTTCAAATAATGCTTTGGTATGATCGAGTACTTCTGTTGGTTTAATACCTCTTAAAATGGCAATTAATGGCAATTCAATTTTATCTAGTGAAATCATGAGCTATGGTATTATAACCTTGAATAGTAACTTCTTGAACATCTAAGAAATTAACGTTGTTTAAATTAAATGATTGAAAGGCTAGTTGATATAATTCACTAAGGTGTTTACTAACAACTACACCTATTTTTTTATCAGCTGTAATTTGAGCTAATTGACTTTTTACTTCATTACCGATAAGCATTCCAGAAAGATAGGCAGGAACTTCTGTTTTGTCAATACCACTTAACAATAGTTTTGCTCTGGTAGAAAACAATGATGCAATAATAGCGTCTGAATTTTTTGCTGTTTGAAGCCCTTTATTAAATCCTTTTAAGGAGAATATGTTTTTATCCTCTACCATTCCTAAAAGAGAATTATGTAACAAAACATCATATAATTCACCTGTCATAATTGTTGAAAATGAATCTATAATAGGTGTTGTATCCTTATTTAAAACATGAACCCATTTACTATGTGTTCCTGGTAAAATTAAAAGATCATACACTTCATTTTTTAAAGCGCCAATGATTTGAATTTCTTCACCTCTCATTACACCATATTTATCCTCTTCTTTATCGTTGATACAAAGCCCTGGATACATATAAATTGGATTGCTAATTGCATCCTGTTCTATAGAAATAATATGTTTTGATGTATTATTAAGGTTAAAAGGACAATTAATATAAGCAGTATCAATCCACCCAGCAGCTCCACCAACCATTCCACTTAATATTATTGGAATATTTTCTGAAGCATCAAAAGTGCTAATAAGGTCTTTTAAAATAGTTGTATATCCTGTTTTATCTGCTATACGTTTTACGCCTTTTTCTGATGAGTACGTATTTATTACAGTATCATTTTCAATGAAGTATCCACGTAAATTTGTAGAACCCCAATCTATAGCAATATATTTTTTCATGAGATTCTAAATCGGTTTATAGTTCTTGTTTTATAAGTAGTATCAGCTATGATAATTTTACCATCATTTTCAGAAGGATTTTCTAAGCCTTTTTTTGCTGAGGTAAAAAGTATTTTATTTCCATCTTCACTTGGAAAAATCACACAACTTGTAGGTTGCTTGACTGGTAATTCAAACTCAGAAAGAATATTCATGTTATTTTCAGTGTCAAAAACAGTTGTTTTTGAAAGCCCCCATCGGGCATTAATTAAATATTTTTCAGCTGAAAAATATGAACCATCCATACCACCTCCATTAATTTTTGGAGTAATACTTTTTTTGTTTCCCCAATTGATAGCATTTACTTTATCAGTGAAAAATTGATTAGTAGCAGTGTCTCCAAAAATAACAGAATCATTTACAAAAGCTAATGTATTAGGAATACTAACCTTACTTTCTAATAATGTTAATGAATTATCTTTGGAAGAAAATCGATGCCAAGCCCCTTTATTAGGTGCCACATTATAATCCATAGTTCCAAAAAACAAATCACCTTCTAAAGAAATTTGAGCTTCATTTGGGCGTGTGTTTTCTTCAGGAAAATCAATCCATTTTTTAACAACCGTTTTTGTTGTTAGATCAAAGGATAGGATTCCAATTTGAGTAACTAGTAGTAGTATTCCTTTTTCTGTTGTTGGCAATGCTGCACTGCATAAAAAAGGCAGTTTAATAGTATCTATCCCTAATGTTTCTGGGGTAAGTGTATATATGACATTTTCAAGAATATCTACCCAAATAAGTTTTTGAAGGTAATCACAGTAAATTGGCGTTTCTCCTAATGTGTTTTGTGGAGCATGAGAAACTACATTGATATTATGGATCATTTTTATAGCATTTAGTTAATCATGATATACTTTAGAGCGACCACCATCAATTAAAATATCGGTAGCATTAATAAACCGCGCCTCATCACTCGCTAAAAATAAAGCCGTATGAGCAACCTCTTCTGGAGTCCCTATTCTTTTACAAGGTAATAGATTTTCTTGGTTTCGTTTTTCTACAGCTGGATCTGGTTGTAAATTAAAACTATCTTCAATAGCAGGAGTTAATATTAATCCTGGTGAAATAGAATTAAAGCGAATATTTTGTGCAGCATATTGAATGGCTAATGAATTTGTTAACCCTATTAGGCCATGTTTAAATACAGGGTAAGGGAAACAATCTTTTATAATTTTATGTCCGTGTACAGAAGAAATGTTAACAACATTACCGTATTGCTGTTTTATAAAAAAGGGCAATACCGTTTGCGAGCAATTCCAACTTCCTTTTAAATTTAAGTTGTAACATAATTCCCATTGTTCGCTCGAAATTTTTATAGGATCTTCAAAAACATTTTTTCCAGCATTGTTGATTAGAATATCAATACGATTAAATTGCTCAATAGTATTTTTAACTACCGACTCAATATGAAATTTATTAGTAATGTCTAATTCATAAGTCAATATTTGACCAGTTTTTATTGAAGCAAATTCTTTTTCTGTTTTTTTTAATTCTTCAATATCCTTATCAGTTGCTATGACTATAGCACCTTCTTGCATAAACAATTTCGAAATTGCTTTCCCTATCCCTCTTGCACTTCCTGTTACAATAGCAACTTTATTGTTTAACCTGTTTCCCATATTCTCTTTTCTGAATGACTGTAGTTCAAAAATAATTTATTTAGGTTTCTGAATTTAATAATCCACTTAAAAATAGTAGGTCAAAAGCAATAAACTGGTAGCTAACAGTTTAGTTTGTGTAGTGGGGTCTATATTATATTATATTAATTCTTTAATTTCTAAAATGACATCATCTGACTAAAAATATTACGAAAGATTTTAAAGCTCCTCTAAAAAGTATCCACGAATTAGAAGTCAATCATTTTATTTAAGAAGAACAGCTAGATACAATTTATACACTAATAGATCAATTTATTGTTTCTCACAGTCACTGTAATATAACGAATTTGGAATGTTTTTTTGAATTGATAAATACGTGGTTTATTAATTTAAAATTATTAAAAGTAAGATATTCATAGTGCTAAATTAGCTACATTCGCAACTTCATAAAACGATACTTTCCAGTGGCAACAACATCCCAAAACATTTATTTAACTAAGAAAGAGAAATTGAGTTGTAAAATTTGTGGAGTGAGGGTTCCTAAAGGAAAAGCTTTTGTGTCTGAAAGTGAAAACCATAAGGGCACTTGCTTTGGGTGCTCTCCATTTGTGGGCTATATCATGTTGCCTCCAGGAGATGCTGCCATGACTAGAAGATCAAAAAAACACTCTGCTTTGTGTGGGGTTGTATTGTTTTGGAATCAGCGTAGAAAACGATATGAACGTAAAGGACAACTGGTTGAAGAAAGTGCTATAGAAAAGGCTCGTTTAGAATGTGAATCTGACAAGGAATCGCGTGCTTTGAAAAATAAAAAAGCAGCAGCTATACGAGTAGTACAAGACAGGGCATATATTATTGTTTTTGCTGAAGCCATCAGACACCGCTACCCGAATTGTCCTAAGAACCGAGAACATGAAATTGCCGCCCATGCTTGTGAAAAATACAGTGGTAGGGTAGGACGTACTGCAAATGCCAAACAGTTTGATGGTAAAATGATTGATTTAGCAGTAGAAGCACATATCAGACATGCTGAAACAAATTATGATAATCAATTCGGAAAAGGGAAAGGGAAAAAGGAAATTCGTTCAAATGTAAAGTTTGATATTAACCGAATACTACAGAGTTGGCGAGGTAAATAACAGACTAAGTTTTTGGTAACCTTAAGACTTCTAAATAAAAGTTAGTTAATTACTTTTAAATTTATTATTTGGTAGCAGACTAAGCTTGGAAGCGTCTAAAAGTTCGCGGAGCACAGTTGTTAATTCATCAGAATTACACTGTAGTTTTTCTTGTATCTCTCTTGAACTTTTGGAGGAGGTTTTTAAGAGTTCCATAACTTGAAGGTGTAAGTTAGTTTTTTTTTCTTTTTCAGATATTTTATCTGCTATACAAAAAGAGCATATACCACATGTTTTGTTTGAATGCTCTCCAAAATAATCAAGTAACATCACTTCCTTGCAAACATCAGTAGTTTCTATATAGTGAGTAACAGCTGTTAGTTGTTCCTTTTTTAAATTGTTTTGTTGCGTTAAATATTTTGCTACCCTACTTATTGTTCTGTCGTCTTCTCTAGGTTCTAACAAGGTAATGTTGATATCGGAATCAAATAATTTTAAATCGATAATATTATTTTTTTCAAGACTTTGTAATTGTTCTTTTATAATTGCTTTTGAGTTACTTATTTGTGTAGCTATATAACTCAAGTCAATAGTAATATTACTTTCAAATGCGCCTCCGTATTTCCTAAGGATAAAGTTTAATAATGTATTGTGTTGCTTATGGGTGCTAATGTATTGTATTAGGTTAAAGCTATCTACCAAAAATTGAAGTGTAGTTTTGTTTTTAAATTCTTTAGAAAAACGCAATACTCCTTGTCTATCTAAAAAAGTAATAGCATTTACCGTTTTGGCAATGTTAAGTTTGTAACGCTTACAAAATTCATAAATGTTAAAATCATAGGTAATATGTTCACCTTCTTGATAAGCTATGCCCAAATAGCTACAGAGTTTTTTATAAACGAACTTTAAATCAGGTATTTCAGGAAGTGTATTTGTAATTTGATGTTTTAGCGAAGGGACATCACTTTGACTGTTTAATATAACAGCAAAAGATTTTTCTCCATTTCTTCCAGCTCTTCCGGCTTCTTGATAATAGTTTTCAATATTTTCAGTAGGAGTTAGGTGAATGACTGTTTTTACATCTGGTTTATCAATACCCATCCCAAATGCATTGGTTGCAACCATAACCTGAGCTTGGTTTTGCATCCATAAATTAAAGTGAGTGTTTTTTTCTTTTGTAGTTAACCCTCCGTGGTAGTAGGTGGAGGAAATACCTTGTTCAATTAAATACTCACTTAGTTGTTTGGTTTTTTTTCTGTTCCTAACATAAACAATTGACGATGGTCTGTTTTTTTGAAGTATACGAAGTAATTTACTGTATTTATCTTCAGTATTAAAAACCATATACGCTAGGTTTTTTCTCTTAAAAGAACTTTTAAAAATAACAGGTTTGTTTAATTGAAGGTTTTCAATAATATCATCAATTACTTTTGGTTTAGCACTTCCCGTAAGCGCTATTATTGGCGTTTTTGGAAGCAGTTCTCTAACCTTTTGAATATTGGTGTATGCTGGTCTAAAATCATTTCCCCATTGTGATATACAATGAGCTTCATCAACCGCAATTAAGTTTATGTTAAATTTACTTAAACGTTCTATGACTAATTCTGACTGTAGTCGTTCAGGGGAAAGGTACATGAATTTGTAGGTTCCGTATAAGCAATTGTTGAGTTCTCTATCTAAATCCTGATAACTTAATGAACTATCTAAAGCAATCGCTTTAATACCTTTGCTGTTTAAATTTTGCACTTGATCTTTCATCAATGCAATTAAAGGAGAAACTACCATACAAATTCCATCTAATAACATTCCTGGGATTTGATAGCATATTGATTTTCCTCCTCCAGTAGGTAATAGTACAAAAGTGTCCTTTTGGGTTATGATACTGTTTATAATATCTTCTTGTAAAGGTCTGAATTCATGATAATCCCAATGCTTTTTTAATATGTCAAGAGCAGATGGAGTCATTAAGAATATTCAACTACATTTAAAATATAATTGGCTCTATCACTAACATCACCAGTTGGAACTTCACATACTTCATAACCAAGCTTAGTGTAGGTGTTTTTTAAATTATCTTGAATTTTTATTGCCTCTTCAAAACTTTCATATCGTTCATTATCGTTTTTGAATATTTTTTTCCAAGCAGGGAACATAAAAACAAAATCGTAAATATATTTTTCTGAAGCGGTTACTGCTTCCGGTGAGCTTTCAACACTTATATATTCATTATAAGCAATAATGTCTGGTAATCCACGATCAATAAAAACAAAATTATTTTCTAAATCTGTACAAGCATTAAATTGAGCAATTCTACCTGACAATAACTTTTGGTTAAATTCCTCAGGATTAGTTAAAAACAATTGTTTGATACCTCGATTTTGGGCTTCCAAAATAATTTCGCGAGATACTTCCTGAAAGCATATATAACCTCGTTTTCCTAATTCTGACAGTATTGTTGTTTTACCTGATCCAGGGCTTCCAATTAAAAGAATTCGTTTCATTTGTATAAAAAAAAATAAGAATCAGCAAATTAACTAATTAACTAGTAATAAAAACAAATTTAGATTGATTAATATACTTTATATTTGTATCCTAAATTTAAGTAATACTATGAGTACAACTCCAAGTTCTGAAGAATTTTATATAAAACTAAAGTCACAGTTAGAAGATTTGACTATTTTTCCTGCACTATACTTGTATAAGTTTATTGTTCCTACTAAGGATGACGATACTAAAGTATTAGAAGTGACTAATAAGTTTGATAATTTAGGTGCTACAATTAAAACAAGAAAATCTAAAAACGGGAAATATACAAGTGTATCTATTGAAGTGAAAATGAAATCTGCAGATGCCATAATTGAAAAGTATAAGGAAATTACAGTTATAGATGGGATTATTTCTTTATAATTTATACCTATAGCTCGTTAAAAATTATTACTTTGCAAGTGTGATTTACCTATAAGTTTAAATAAACCAGTATTCTTAATAGACTGCGCTAGGGTAGGCACATGAGGTATGAATAACAATAATGTTTTCGTTTAAAGGCACCCCGATGTTATCAGAACGAAAATTAACTCCGTTGGAGGGATAAAATAAGCAAACACATTTTGATAGAAAATATAGAGTACAATACGGAACGTAATCATTTAATTATACCTGAATACGGAAGGCATCTTCAAAAAATGGTAGATCATGCTGTGAGTATAGAAGATGATGTTGAGCGTAATAAAGTTGCTAAAGCAATTATTGACGTAATGGGAAATTTAAATCCTCATTTACGTGATGTTGCTGATTTTAAGCATAAGTTATGGGATCAGTTGTTTATTATTTCAGATTTCAAATTAGATGTAGAGTCTCCTTTCGAAAAGCCTACAAGAGAAGAGTTAGCTGCTAGACCGGAACCACTAGATTACCCTCAAAACTTTCCAAAGTACCGTTTTTATGGGAATAACATCAAACGAATGATTGATGTAGCATTAGGCTGGGAAGAAGGTGATTTAAAACAAGCGCTTATAGCAACGGTTGCAAATCATATGAAAAAATGTTTCTTAAATTGGAACAAAGATACTGTGGAAGATCAAGTTATTTTTAGGCATTTATATGAATTGTCAGATGGAGGTATTGATGTTACAACTCACGATTTAGTATTGGCAGAATCTAGTAAGTTGATAAATGTAAAAAGCCGTCAAAATACTAGTAAAACTCATACTCATTCAAAAAGTAATAAGGGACATAGAAGTTCAAATAAAAACACAGGCCGTAAAAGGTACTAAACCAACCAGTTTTAATGGGAACATTTCAAATAGAAGGAGGACACAAACTTAAAGGTGAAATCCAGCCTCAAGGAGCAAAAAACGAAGCATTACAAATTTTATGTGCTGTATTACTAACTCCAGAAAAAGTAACAATCAACAATATTCCTGATATCATTGATATCAATAAACTAATAAGCTTATTAGGGAATTTAGGAGTTAAAATTCAAAAATTATCGCACGGATCATATTCGTTTCAAGCTGATGAATTAAACTTAAACTATCTAGAGACACCTAATTTTAAAAAAGAGGGGAGCTCATTACGTGGGTCAATCATGATTGTAGGTCCGTTGTTAGCTCGTTTTGGTAAAGGATATATTCCTAAACCAGGTGGAGATAAAATAGGACGTAGACGTTTGGATACTCACTTTGAAGGTTTTATTAAACTTGGAGCTAATTTCCGTTATAACAGAGAGGAATACTTCTACGGTGTTGATGCTAAAAAATTAGTTGGGACAGACATGTTGCTTGATGAAGCATCAGTTACTGGTACCGCAAATATATTAATGGCTTCTGTTTTAGCTGAAGGAAAAACGACTATTTATAATGCTGCTTGTGAACCTTATATCCAACAATTAAGTAAAATGTTGAATAGTATGGGAGCAAAAATTACTGGGGTAGGATCAAACTTACTTACTATTGAAGGTGTTAAAGAATTAAGCGGATGTACACATACTGTACTTCCTGATATGATTGAAATTGGTAGTTGGATTGGTTTAGCTGCAATTACGAAAAGTGAAATTACTATTAAAAATGTAAGTTGGGATAATTTAGGAAATATTCCTTCTGTATTTAGAAAGTTAGGAGTTACGCTGGAAAAAAGAGGAGATGACATTTATATACCAGAACATAAAGATGGATATGAAATTCAAAACTATATTGACGGATCTATATTAACGGTAGCTGATGCTCCTTGGCCAGGTTTTACGCCAGATTTATTGAGTATTGTATTAGTAATGGCTACACAGGCAAGAGGAAGTGTATTAATACACCAAAAAATGTTTGAAAGTAGATTGTTTTTCGTTGATAAATTGATTGATATGGGGGCTAAGATTATTTTATGTGATCCACATAGAGCTTCAATTATTGGGCACGATTTCAAATCGCAATTAAAAGCTACTACAATGGTTTCTCCAGATATTAGAGCTGGTATTTCGTTATTGATTGCTGCGCTTTCTGCGAAAGGAACGAGTATTATTCATAATATTGAACAAATAGATAGAGGATACGAAAGAATAGATGAGCGTTTACGCGCTATTGGGGCTAAAATTGTCAGAACAGCATAAGTATCTCGTTTATTAAAATATATAATAAAGGTCGTTTTTAGCGACCTTTTACTTTTTCAATACTTTTAGTTCTATACGTCTATTTTCTTTTTGGATAGCAATAGTACTTTCAGGGAAATCAAGTGGTCTAGTAAAACCAAACCCTTTATATGATAGTCTGTTTGCTTTAATCCCTTTTTTTAGAAGTGTGTTGTATATGTTTTTTGCACGTTTGGTTGATAAGGCAAGATTTTCCTCGTTGGCTACTTTAGATTCGTATTCCTCCTTATCTCCGCAACAAACATGCCCTTCAATTAAAACATGAAGCTTTGGATATGCCTTTAATATTTTTATAATACCTTCTAAATCTTCTTTTGAAGCACTGGTGATATTTGCTGTACTGATATAAAAATTGGTGTATTTAATCCGTAGCTTTTCGCCTACGGTTAGCTTGGGTAGTCGCGATAAATAACGTTGTTTCCTTGTTAAACTTACATAAATTTCTTTTGGTTTTTCATAGGACAGTATTAAATCTACTTTTCGGTGTTTGCTATTTCCTCCTTCTATTGTTGCTTCTGCTACTTCTTCATCTAATTCTCCTAAACCTTGTTGTGCTATCGCTTTGAATTGATAATTTTGCGTAACATAAGTATAAGTTGCCTTAGCTCGTTTCTTAGATAATTTATTGTTGTACACATGATTTCCAATAAAATCAGTGTAGCCTTTAATTCTTATTTGTAAAACTTCATCTAATTTAATGTATTTAAAAAACTCTTGTAATTGGACCTGATGGGTATCAGTAATACTGAATTTAGCACTATCAAAAAAGAGTTGTAAACTATCTGGTTTTTTAGTTTGTGAATAGCTGAAAACAGGAATTAATAATAAAGTAAGTAATTTTAAATTCATATATTATTTATTTAGTAACACAACTTCAATTCTACGATTGATGTGTGCGTCTTCTTTAGTTACCTCAGGGAATACTTTTGGCTGAGAAAAACCTAATCCTTTGTGAGATAGTCGTGTAGAGTCAACACCCAAAGCAACTAGTTTTTTTTCAATGTTATGAGCTCTATTATTTGATAAGGTATGGTTATGATGTGATTTCTTTTCTCCGGTAGTATAGGATTCTTTTCCACAACAAACATGTCCTTGAATTTCAACTATTAAATCAGGATAGTTGTCAAGTGCTTTATAAAGGTTCATTATTTCTGGGAAGGAATCTGGAGTAGGTTCTGCTTTTCCCCATTCAAAGCTGATGTTTCTTAAAATAACACTTTCGCCAATTTCAATTTTAGTCAGCTGTTCAAGGTGGTTATTGCTAATTACCAATAGTTCGATACGTCTGTTTTGAAATCTATCTGCTTTATTTTCTTCAGGAAAAATTAAAGGTTTAGTAAACCCTAGGCCTTTATGTTGTAATCTTATAGAGTCAATCCCTTTACTGATTAAATAATCATGAATTGTTTTTGCTCTTTTTTTAGAAAGCCAATCATTTTCAAAGGTCATTTTTTGCGCCTTAACTTCGTTGTCAGCTCCACAACATATGTGTCCTTCAATGGCAATATCTATATTTAAGTTATTAGTCATTATTGTAACCAATTTGTCCAATTCAGGAATTGAGGATGTAGTAAGATCCGCAGTTGCTAATTTAAAATTAATGTTTTTCAATCTAATTTTATCTCCTTCTTTTAGACTATCAATTTTTTGTAAGTAAGTATATTTCAAATTATCTACCTTTTGAATAGATGCAATACTTACAACAGTTTTACGGTGTTCCTGAACACCGTTTTTGTCGGAATAGTTGTCGGGTTTATCTAATTCGCCTATGTTAATTTCTTGAACAATAGCTTTATATGCTTTAGTTAAAAAATGAGCAACATGTTGAGTTCTCCGTTTAGCAAGCTTATTGTTATATGATGTACTTCCAACAAAGTCAGTATATCCTTTAATAGTAATTTGTTGTATGGAATTAGAGTCTTTGTTGCTAAAGAATGATAAAAGTTCTTTTTCCTGATTATCATTTAAAACATATTTGGCAGTCGGGTAATAGAGTTGAATACTGTCGGTAATAATTTCTTGAGAAAAGCTGAAAGAGCTGATGAATATCAATAGTAGAAAACGCATTATAAGTAGGTTTAGCCTACAATATAATAAAGTTTTAATTATTGATTGTATATTTGCAGTCCAAAATTTAGGTATGAGAACGAAATCACTTAAGAAGAACAAGATTAATGTAGTTACTTTAG
>Ga0209291_1000493_pt1 | contig 38026 bp, 32 predicted proteins | sample GOMGulsemesocosm_FD_184633 | JGI IMG/M metagenome (GOLD analysis project Ga0209291, IMG submission 184633) | Methane-oxidizing microbial communities from mesocosms in the Gulf of Mexico - GOM9B Gulf of Mexico (SPAdes) (version 2) | ecosystem: Environmental > Aquatic > Marine > Cold seeps...
TCAAAACAGAATACTAAACCAACCAGACAAGTATGTCAGACGATAATAAAAATGAACCAAAAAAACTAAAATTCAATGTATTTTGGATTTATGGAGCCATCTCTATAATATTACTTTTTTTTGTACTTAACAACAGTTCAACTACGGAGAACGAAGTAAGTTTCTCGAAGTTTAAAGAATATGTGCCACAAAATGACATTAAGGAGATTGTAATGGTTCCTAACATGAGGCTAGCTCATGTATACCTTACTGAAGACGCCTTAAAAAAAGAGGAGTACAAGGAGTTTACTAAGAAAAAAGGAATTTCTTTTATAGGAAAAGTCCCTGATTTCTCGGTACAGTATCTAGATTTACAGAATTTTGAAAACTATTTAAGTGAACAAAAACAACGTAACAACCTTGATTTTACCTTAGATGTAAAACAACAAGACAACACCTTTAGTGATTTACTAATGGGGTTATTACCTTTTGTTTTAATCATTGGGTTATGGTTATTTTTTATGAAACGAATGTCAGGGGGGTCTGGAGGAGGACCTGGCGGACAAATTTTTAATATTGGTAAATCAAAAGCCAAGTTATTTGATCAAAAAGCTGACATCAAAACTACATTTAAAGATGTAGCCGGATTAGAAGGTGCAAAAGAAGAAATTGAAGAAATTGTAGATTTCTTAAAGCAACCAGAAAAATATACTGCCTTAGGAGGTAAAATACCTAAAGGAGCATTACTAGTTGGCCCACCGGGTACTGGTAAAACATTATTAGCAAAAGCAGTAGCAGGTGAGGCAAAAGTACCTTTCTTTTCTTTGTCTGGTTCTGATTTCGTAGAAATGTTTGTTGGTGTTGGAGCATCAAGAGTTCGTGACCTATTTAAGCAAGCTAAAGAAAAATCACCATCAATTATTTTTATTGATGAAATAGATGCTATTGGTAGAGCAAGAGGTAAAAATGCAATGTCAGGAAGCAATGACGAAAGAGAAAACACCCTAAACCAATTATTAACTGAAATGGATGGCTTTGGGACTAATGACAATGTTATTGTTATTGCTGCAACAAACCGAGCTGATATTTTAGATAAAGCATTAATGCGTGCCGGTAGGTTTGACAGACAAATTTATGTTGACTTACCAGATATTAGAGAACGTAAGGAAATTTTTGAAGTTCACCTTAAGCCTTTAAAAATCAAAAAAGATCTAGATACTAATTTTCTTTCAAAACAAACTCCTGGTTTTTCTGGAGCTGATATTGCAAATATGTGTAATGAAGCCGCATTAATTGCTGCGAGAAACGGAAAAAAAGAAATTGAAAAACAAGACTTCTTAGACGCTGTAGATAGAATTATTGGTGGATTAGAAAAGAAAAATAAAATCATCACTCCTTCTGAGAAAAAAGCAATTGCTTATCACGAAGCAGGACACGCTACTGTTAGTTGGATGCTAGAACATGCAGCTCCACTAGTAAAAGTAACCATCGTACCTAGAGGGAAAGCTCTAGGAGCAGCTTGGTACCTACCTGAAGAGAGAATGATTGTACGTCCAGAACAAATGCTAGATGAAATGTGTGCGACATTAGGTGGTCGTGCTGCTGAAAAAGTAATTTTTAATCAAATTTCAACTGGCGCCTTAAGTGATTTAGAAAAAGTTACCAAACAAGCTAGAGGAATGGTTACTGTGTATGGACTAAGTGATAAAATAGGGAACTTGACGTACTACGACTCTTCTGGACAAGAGAGCGGCTTTACAAAACCATATAGTGAAAAGACAGCCGAATTAATTGACACCGAGATTTCTGAAATAGTTGAAAAACAATATATCCGAGCAATCGAACTACTAGACAGTCATAAAGATAAACTTACCGAATTAGCGGAAGTATTATTAAAGAAAGAAGTTATTTTTAAAGATGATTTAGAAGCCATTTTCGGAAAAAGACCTTTTCAGAAAGAACCTAGAGTTAATGGTACTGAAGAAGAATAATTTTTAGACATAAACACACTTAAAAAAAACTTAATTTAAAACTGATTTAAATTAAGTTTTTTTTATATATTTGAGTTAACAACCCCAATCAAAAAAACTGTCTCTCTATATATGGGGATTTTTAAAAACATCTTCGGTAAAAACAAAAAAACTTCTTCGTCAAAACTAGACGAACTAGGCAAATATATGCCTAAGGAAAATATTCCTATTGACGAGCAATTCACACTTAATTTTATGAAAAATGGCGGTAAATTTATTTACTGTGATTCCATGGAAGAAGTTTTCGAAAATTTTAAAGCTATTTTAGAAGAAAACAACTGGGATACTAATAAAACATTATGTTTTAATGAATCCCTAAAGAAACAGTTTGGTGAATTTAATATAAAGCACTCTACGGAAAACCCTTCTTTTTTTCTGACCAAATGTGAGAGTCTCATTGCCGACAAAGGATCTATTCTAATTTCTTCCAATCAAATAAAGGAACAGAAGCTGGATACATTACCAAACAACTTTATTTTATTTGCAACAACCAGTCAATTAAAAGAAACGATCAGTGAAGGACTAAGAACTATTAAAAACAATCGTGAGGCGCAATTACCTACAAATATCACCACCCTAAAACATTTCGAATTCTCGAAAGAAAAAGACTTTATGTCTTACGGGAGTAGCACAAAAAACTTATATTTGCTTCTCTTGGAAGACTTATAAAATGAACGAAACTTTAACCCGCTCTTTATCAGGATTAGTATACATCACAATACTAATTTCTGCCATTTTTTTTTCTGATGATGGATTTATGTTTGCAGGTTTAATGTTTTTGTTTGCTGGTATTTCATGTTGGGAATTCAATAACTTACTCAAAATAAACAATTCCAGAGCATATTTCCAATTAGTTATTATAGCATATTTCACTTATTTAGCTTTAACTGGAGAAACTCATTCGTCCAGCATTGTATTCCTTATTTTAGCTGTTGCAACATTATCAACCCATCTTTTTTTAACTAATAATCTATTCAAATTAAAAAAAGTAAATGAAAACAGCATATTAAAGCAACAACTACCTTTACTATATATCCTAATTCCATTTTCTTTACTAGCACTAATACCATCTATAGTAAACAACACTTACGATCCGTACATAATTTTCGGAATACTCATAATCATATGGTCAAATGATACTTTTGCGTATTTGATTGGAAAGAATTTTGGAAAACGTAAATTATTTGAAAAAATATCTCCTAAAAAAACAATTGAAGGATTCATTGGAGGATTAATATTCGGAGTAATATCAGCACTTGTTGTAGCTTTTACAACTTCAAGCCTTTCTATACTTCATTGGATTGTTCTGAGCATTATTATTAGTATCTTTGGTACTATAGGTGACTTAGTAGCCTCTAAATTTAAACGCGAAGCAAACATTAAAGACAGTAGTAATTTAATCCCTGGACACGGAGGTTTTTTAGATAGACTAGACAGCTTAATATTTGTTTCATCAATCGTATATTTATATTTACAATTAATCAATTATGTTTCATAAAGAAGGACATCAATCAATTTTAATAACTCTATTCATAGTAGTAGCACTATTTTTAGGAGCAGAATACGTTACTAGTAATCAAATAATACAATACATCATCTATGGCGTTGCATTATTTTTACTGGTAATCATCCTACAGTTTTTTAGAAACCCAAAACGATATACTGCTCAAAATGAAAATCATATTATAGCTCCAGTAGATGGAAAAGTTGTGGTTATTGAGGAAGTATTTGAAAAGGAATATTTTAAAGACAAAAGATTGCAAGTATCCATTTTCATGTCACCCATTAACGTACATGTTACACGATATGCCTTAAGTGGATTGGTAAAGTTTAGTAAATATCATCCTGGAAAATTTTTGGTAGCATGGCACCCAAAAGCTTCGGAAGAAAATGAAAGAACAACTATTGTTGTAGAAAATGAAACTTTTGGAGATGTATTATACCGACAAATAGCCGGAGCATTAGCCAAACGCATTGTGAATTATGCAAAAGAAGGAACTCAGGTAGTTCAAGGTACAGATGCTGGATTTATTAAATTTGGATCAAGAGTAGATTTATTTTTACCAATAGGCACCAAATTAGACATCAAACTTAATGACACCGTAAAAGGAGGAGAAACTATTGTAGCTATTAATGAGTAATAACGAAGCACTAAATAATCGATTTTTAAAAGCCTTTGATGCTGCAAATTCTATGGATAATATTCTTATCCCAATAGATTTGAGACTTCAGTTTTATGCCTATTACAAACAAGCTACTGTAAGTACATCAGCCTTTTATTCCTCAAACGACCCAGACCAAATACGGAACGCCTTTAAAATGAATGCCATGTTACAAGTAAGAAACATGACAATTGATGAAGCAAAATTAGCCTACATTGAATTAGTTAACGAAACTATTAAAAAATACAACGTTGACATTGAATTTATTTAAAAAAACCTACTCGAAGTTATTCCTTCAAACGATGTAAATCCAAAACATTTCGCATGAAACTAGCCTCGATAAATCAATCCCTCTTGTGGGAATCAACCTAAATAAAACCAATTATTATGAAAAAAGCTATTATTTGCCTATTACTAAGTTCATTTTTTATCACTTCTTGTAAAAAAGAAACCAAACAAACTGAAGCTTCTGCTCAAGAAATCACAACACCAATATATAGTGTCGACGCTAATACAACTGAGGTAAACTGGACTGCATATAAAACAACCGCAAAAACCCCTGTTAAAGGAATTTTTACAAGCTTAAAAATTGAAAAGCCTATTAAAAGTGATAGTAAACAAGGAGCCTTTTCTAATTTGGAATTTAACATCCCAATTTCAAGTTTCTTTTCCAAAGATGAAGTTAGAGATAACAAAATAAAAGCATTATTCTTTGGAGTAATGAAGGAAACAACATTAATTTCTGGCCGCTTTTCAAATATCACAGGAAATGAGGAAGAAGGTGCAATGTCATTAAATTTAAAAATGAATGGTGAATTAGTTGCTATCCCAATGAAGTACACTATTTCAGACAACAAAGTTGAAATTAACGGAACAATCACCAATTTAATGGACTGGAAAATAGAAGAAGCATTCAAATCACTACACAGAGCATGTGAATTATTACATACTGGAGAAGACGGAGTTAGCAAAACTTGGAAAGATGTTGCTATTAGCGCTACAGCAGTTTTAAAAACAAACTAAGACTCTACAATAAATACCATAAAAAAACCACGCTATTAGCGTGGTTTTTTTATTTACTAATATATTTTATAACTAACTTAACGAAGCTAAACTTACATTTATCGTTTCTATCTTTGCTAACGCATCCGATTCTTTTTTACGTTCACTAGTAATAACTGCATCAGGAGCATTATTTACAAAACGCTCATTAGACAATTTCTTCTGCACAGATTTTAAAAACCCTTCCGTATAATTTAACTCTTCTGTTAGTTTCTTAATCTCAGCCTCTACATCAATAGCTCCTGTCATTGGAATAAAATACTCGTTAGACTTTACTCTAAAACTTAACGCACCATCAACTTTATCAGTCACGTAAGTTAATTCGGAAATATTCCCTAACTTCTTAATTACTGCATCAAATCGATTTGATGCGTTTTCATTATTCAAAATAGAAAATTCAATTTCGTCTTTAAACGATATATTCTTCTCCTTACGAACAGCTCTAATTCCAGAAATTACCTCAGCTGCTATTTCAAAATCTTTTAAAACAACATCATTCACAGGCTTAGCATCAGAATATAACGATACTATTAAAGCTTCCTTAACATTTCTATCCGCTATTTGATGCCATAACTCTTCCGTTAAGAAAGGCATAAACGGATGCAATACTTTTAAATTGTTCTCAAACATTTCAATTACCGCATCAAAAGTAGCTTTGTCAATAGGTTGTTGGTATCCTGGCTTAATCATTTCCAATAACCAAGAACAGAAATCGTCCCATATTAACTTATAGGTTGTCATTAAGGCATCAGACAAACGGTATTTAGAAAAGTGATCCTCTATTTCAGCAAAAGCTGCTTGAAATTTAGCATCATACCACTCTAAAGCAATTTTACTCGCTTCTGGCTGCGTAATAGTTTCACTTACTTCCCAGCCACTTATTAATTTATATGCGTTGAAAATTTTATTACTAAATGCTTTTCCTTGTTGCAGTTTAGACTCATCAAACAATAAATCAGTTCCAGCACCTGAACTCAACAACATCATTCCTGCACGTACAGCATCTGCGCTATAATCTTCTATCAAGCCTAAAGCATCAGGAGAATTCCCTAATGACTTAGACATTTTACGTCCTTGCTGATCACGTACTATCCCCGTGAAATATACATTTTCAAAAGGCTTGTCATTTTTAAACTCATATCCTGCAAAAATCATTCGCGCTACCCAGAAAAAGATAATATCTGGCCCCGTAACTAAATCGTTTGTTGGATAATAATAGTTTATTTCTTCATTTTCAGGATTTCTAATTCCATCAAAAACTGATATTGGCCATAACCAAGAAGAAAACCAAGTATCCAATGCATCATTATCTTGTTTAAGGTCGGACGCTGACAGCGAAGGATTTCCTGTTTTCTCTTGTGCTAGTTTTAGCGCATCAGTAATACTTTCAGCTACTACAAAATCTTCTTTTGCGTCACCATAGTAATACGCAGGAATTTGTTGCCCCCACCATAATTGACGTGACACATTCCAATCTCTAATATTTTCTAACCAATGGCGGTATGTATTTTCTATTTTCTTTGGATACAATTTAATATCCTCATCTTCTAAAACAGATTTTAACGCTGGCTTCACCAACTCATCCATTTTTAAAAACCACTGATCAGACAATCTTGGTTCAATAACAGCTTTTGTACGTTCAGAAGTCCCAACTTTATTCAAGTGATTTTCAACTTTCGGCAACGCACCTAACTCTTCTAATTCCTTAGAGATTTCCTTACGAACTACAAATCGATCCTTTCCTTGATAATGCAATCCGAAGCTATTTAGCGTAGCATCTTCATTAAAAATATCAACAACCTCTAAATTATGTTTATCTCCTAATGCTTTATCATTTACATCGTGCGCAGGAGTAACCTTTAAACACCCAGTACCGAATTCTAAATCAACATATTCATCTTCTATAATTGGGATTACTCTATTGCAAATAGGCACAATAGCCTTCTTTCCTTTTAAATGAGTATAACGTTCATCATTAGGGTTTATACAAATTGCTGTATCACCCAAAATAGTTTCAGGTCGTGTGGTAGCTACAGTTAGCACCTCATCCGTTCCTTCGATTTTATAATTGATATGATACAATTTTCCGTTCTGCTCAACATACTCCACTTCTTCATCAGAAAGCGTTGTTTTTGCTTCAGGATCCCAGTTTACCATTCGGTAACCACGATAAATCATTCCTTTATTATACAAATCAACAAAAGACTTGATTACTGCTTCTGACATATCATCGTCCAAAGTAAACTTTGTTCTATCCCAGTCACATGAACACCCTAACTTTTTAAGTTGTTCTAATATTACACCTCCATATTCATTAGTCCAATCCCAAGCATGTTTTAAAAACTCTTCTCTTGTCAAATCGTTTTTATCAATTCCTTGCTCTTTTAATTTTGCAACAACTTTTGCTTCAGTAGCAATTGAAGCATGATCTGTTCCAGGAACCCAACATGCATTCTTACCTTGTAATCGTGCACGACGAATTAATACATCTTGAATAGTATTATTCAACATGTGTCCCATGTGTAAAATCCCAGTGACATTTGGTGGTGGTATTACAATTGTATACGGCTCTCTTTCATCTGGTGTGGAATGAAAATAATCATTCTTCATCCAATAGCTGTACCATTTTTCTTCTACTGCTTTAGCATTGTATTTTCCTAAATCACTCATTTGGTCTAATATTTGTACTATAATAGGCAAAAGTAACTAATTACAATGCTATTTAAAAAGAGTTTACTGCATTTGTAGTTAATATTTTATATCAGGGAATATGCAGAACTAATCAAGGCATTTTTACACTTCTTTTAACAAATTATTAGAAGTATTTAATTTTGCATATATTTGATTTTATATTACCCTAAAAATATTTTACTTGTTTTTCAAGTAACTAACATTAAGAACAATGAAAAATTTATTTGCATTTTTACTCGTAAGCCTTTTCAGCATTAGCATTTATGCACAAGAAAACTCGGCAAAAATAGAATTTAAAGAAGATACCGTTGACTACGGGAAAATAGAACATGGTAGTGATGGCGTTAGGGTATTTGTCTTTACTAACACTGGTAATGCCCCATTGGTAATCACCAAAGTAAAATCTAGTTGCGGATGTACCGTTCCTAAAAAACCTTCTGGACCAATTGCCCCTGGTGAAAAAGGTGAAATTGAAGTGAAATACGACACCAAAAGACCTGGATTTATTAGAAAAACAATAACTGTTACCTCCAATGCCTCAAACACCAAAGGAGGAGTTTATTATTTAAAGATTAAAGGTGAAGTAAAAAAACCAGATAACAGCAGTATTCTTGAAAAGAAAGAAAAAAAACCAAAATCAATCATGGAACAATAAGCTGTTTAAAACATATCTGCTATAAAAAGCCACTAAAAAAACTTAGTGGCTTTTTATGTTAACCAGAAATATTTCCTGTAAAATAATATCAGCTCTTAAAATGCTTCCTCAAACACAACCACTTTGTGCTGAATAGCAAAAACCACTAAACCAGCTGTGTTTTTAACCTCTGTTTTAAGCAGTAAATTATTTCTATGCCCTTCAACCGTACTTGGACTAATAAATAACTGATTAGCAATTTCATTCGTAGTTTTGGATGACAAATTAATTTTACACAAACTTTAAACTACAGATTCATTTATCGGACAAATCCAAGCTTTTGGGTTTAATTTCCCACCAAGAGGATGGCACAATGTAACGGACAGTTATTACCAATTGCTCAAAACTCAGCTTTGTTTTCTCTGTTAGGGACTATATACGGAGGAGATGAAAGAACAACTTTTGTTTTAACTGGCTTACATAGTCGAGATACTATGCACCCCCAGACATGGACCAGGGTTATTCGATAGAAAGCAATGACAAAAACTAGGTACTGAAGTAAATACTTTAAGCACTCCTCAAATGCCAGCTCATGATCATCGAGGAACTAATGAAAATTTAGAAGGAGTAGTGATTCAGCCAGCACTACTGTAGGAAACACGGGTAATGGACAACCATTTAACAACATACAACCTCCGTTAGGGATTAATTATATTATAGCATTAAATGGCATATTTCCATTAAGAAATTAAATTAAAATTACATATTCAAGGCGTTATTTTTTTATATTATATAAACTAATCATGATTAAAAAATTACTCTTTACCGCTTTATTAAGCGGGTTTTTCTCTTTAACAGCGTTTAGCCAATTTGCTTTGGGGGATATCGCATTTTCAACATATCATGCTGATATTTCAGCAGGACCTCCTTATGATGATTATTTTACCATTGTATTATTAAGAGATGTTACTGCAGGTAAGAAATTGAATTTACTGAAAATGGTTGGTATGCAGCTGGGGGGGTTAGAGTAGGAGAGAATACCTGTAAACTTACATTTGGCACATCTTATACTGAAGGGACACAGATTATTATTTCAAAAAATCCATTTGAAGCTAATGATCAAGATGGAAACTCTGCAGGCACATTAACTGGTTTTGGACTAAGTCTTGCTACCGGAGGGGATCAAGTTTTTGCTTACAACCCTAGTAACATTCCAACAGCAGGAGATGAATCAGGATTTATTGCAGCAATATATATGAATGGTGCTTGGAACGTTGAATCGACATCTTCAACAACTTCTGCAAAGCCTGCTATTTTTACTGATGGTGTAAATTCTATTTCAATTAACCCTGAGGTTGATAATGCACGTGTTTATTTAGCTAATTGTGGAAACTTTATTGATATAGCTACACTAAGAACCATGTTGAACACTGCTGCTAATTGGGAAGTCAGTAATGCATTTTTTCCTGAATCACCAATCCCAGCTATATGTGATTTTAGGATAACTTTAGGTGTAAACGATAATGTATTAAATGAAAAAGAGTTCAGTATTCACCCAAACCCAACTAAACTTGATTATTTCAATATTAAAAACAATACGCAACAAACATTAAGCCAAGTAAGTATTTATGACTTAACAGGAAAAAAGGTTTTAAATACTAGTATCAACAATAGCGAACTTGATAACAGAATAAATCTTTCAGGTATTAATTCAGGTGTTTATTTAGTAAAAATATCTAATACAGCTGGCAACAGCCTTGTTAAAAAATTAGTAATTCAATAGGTGATTCTCTATTAAAAAGAATTACTACAACTGTATCAAAAGCGCTCTATACTTTAGAGTGCTTTTTTTAATGGTGATTTTAATTTAAATTCTTTATCTATAACTTTTCCATTACGTTGCAATTTAAAACGTACTAATGCATCATCTTCCCCATAAAATAATGCATTTATTTTTTTTAGACTATATCGGAATGTTTTAACTCCATTTACCTCTAACAGCACATCATCTTTCTGGATACCAACTAAGGACGCCGGAGAGCCTTCTCTTACATTATCAATAATAAACTCTGGGGTTAACAAGTATGACAAGTCAACAAAAGAAATAAAATTTTGGTCTCCTAAATGATTCAGTAATTCATTATTTTTATTTTCAAATACCGCTTCACCATCTTGTCGTAATACAACACCCGATTTATTATAATAAAAAGGGGCGTCAATATTGGCGTTTCCTTTTAAATACATTTTTGAATTTCTGTAATCAAACACTACAGAAAACCTTTTTAAAAGCTCCCCTCCCAAGCTTCCAGACCTATCTGTAACTCCTTTTAACTCTTGAGGCAATGTTCCTTCATAAGGGTATGCTATTTTTACATCATTAAAGGTTTCATTAGCAAAAACAAGCTCTTCTATTTTACTTCGTTTTCCTAAAATTTCACCGGAAACTGACATTCCTAAATAATCTTCATAATAACCATAGTTAGCTACTGAAAGAGAATCTTCTTTAAACTTCCAAAGTCCGTCACTCATTCCTGTATCCAACAAAAGCTTCTGCTGCTTACCTGCTAACTCAGCCCATATATAGGGTTTCCCTCTTGTAAAGTCCAAATCAATAACCTCATAACGACTCCATTTTTTTTTGAAACGTCCTTTTCTATAAACTCGCATCAATTCACTCCTGTAAGATAATTCAACAACAAAATCTTTAAAAAAATGATAACCCAATATACCATGAATCTCCTCCCCTAGATAAGACGATAAATTTGAACCTTGATTAAATGCTACGTATATATTATGATTATAACTTTTTAATCCATTTAATTCCACCAAATTGTTTTCTGATTTTATAGCCGTAACCTTAATATCATTAGCCCCTTTTACGGTAAACGTTTTCGCATTATTCAAGGTTAATGAGTCTACTTTACTTACATTAAACAATATGGTTTCTTTAACCCCTGTATCCAACAGAAAAGAGAGCTCTACTCCATTTACTTTTACTGGGACAATAATCAGATTACTAATTAATTCAAATGGAATTTTAACCTGTTTCTTTTCTTTAACAAATTCAAATGTTGATTGTGCTAATACGGGAGCTGTAAGTAGTATACAGATTAGGGGTATTAGATATCTTTTTAAAAAATATAGCATATCTCAAATTGTGTAATAAAAGTTACAACATTATTAGCTAATCCTATTAAAATTTAACAAAAATTAACGCAATAAATACTTATTTGTTTTACAATAAAAATATGTAATTTTGTACTTCCTAAAATCGATATATACAATGCCTAAAATTTCAACCAAAGGACATGCGATGCCGCAATCACCAATTCGTAAATTGGTACCATTTGCAGAAGCTGCTAAAAAAAGAGGAACTAAAGTTTTTCACTTAAACATTGGTCAACCTGATATTAAAACCCCTCAAGTAGCATTAGATGCTATTAAAAATAATAATTTAGAAGTACTAGCGTATTCACGTTCTGAAGGGTCTGAAGAGTACAGAATAAAAATTGCCAACTACTATAGTAAGCACAATGTTAATGTGAAACATGATGACATTATTGTAACTACTGGTGGTTCTGAAGCTTTGTTATTTACTTTTGGTAGTATTATGGATGCTGGTGACGAAGTTATTATCCCTGAGCCTTTTTATGCTAACTACAACGGTTTTTCTACTTCTTCTGGAGTAAATATTGTACCTGTAATGTCAAGTATTGACAATGGGTTTGCACTACCTGCAATAGAAGAATTCGAAAAATTAATATCGCCTAAAACTAAGGCTATCTTAATTTGTAACCCAGGAAATCCAACTGGATATTTATATAGTAAAGAAGAAATTAAGCAATTAGCAGCCATCGTTAAAAAACACGATTTATTTTTAGTTGCTGATGAAGTATACCGCGAGTTCGCTTATGACGGATTAACACATCACTCTGTTTTAGCAGAAAATGATTTGGATGAACATGCAATTGTTATTGATTCCGTTTCGAAAAGATACAGTATGTGTGGTGCACGAATAGGATGTATTGTTTCTAAAAACAAAAACTTTATGGCTACCGCAATGAAATTTGCGCAAGCTCGTTTAAGTCCTCCTACTTATGCACAAATAGCATCTGAAGCAGCTTTAGATACTCCGGAAAGCTATTTTACTGATGTTATTGAAGAGTACACGGAACGTAGAAACACCTTAATTTCTGAATTGAAAAAAATTGAAGGCGTAAAAGTTGCTACCCCAAAAGGAGCTTTTTACTGTATTGCGGAACTTCCAATTGAAGATGCTGATGATTTTGCTCAATGGCTATTAGAAGAGTTTAATTTAAATGGTGAAACAATTATGGTTGCTCCGGCAGCAGGATTTTATTCTACTCCAAAAACAGGATTAAACCAAATACGTATTGCTTATGTATTAAAAAAGGAAGATTTAATTAGCGCCGCAAACATTTTAAAAACTGCATTAGCTGAATATCATACAAAAACAATCCTTACTGCAGAAAAGATAAATGCATAACATATAACGTTAAACAATAGTAGCATCCAATATTTGTATCATTCAAATATTGGATGTTGTTTTTTACAGTGAGTTTTGTATCTTTATTCCCATCAGTGGGTTTCATATCCCGATGCTTATATCAATCTAAAAAACCAACAATTAACTAATTCCTTACGGATTTAACCAAGGTATTGACTTACCATATTCCCTTTAAGCCATATTAATGACGCTATCACACAATATTTCACTTAAAAAATACAATACTTTTGGCATAGATGTTAATGCTAAAAATTTTATATCCACTACTACAGTTGACGAGCTTCGTGAAGCAATCCAACTTAACCCTTCAAATTTATTTATCCTCGGTGGTGGAAGTAATATGTTATTAACCAAAGATATTGATGATGCACTAGTCATTCACCTAAATATAAAAGGAAAATCTATCATTAAAGAAAATGAGGATCATGTATGGGTTACTGCAAAAACTGGTGAAAACTGGCATGAATTTATACTATGGTGTTTGGATAATGGATATGGCGGATTAGAAAACATGTCACTGATTCCTGGAAATATTGGTACCGCTCCTATACAGAATATTGGTGCCTATGGGAAAGAGTTAAAAGATAATTTTATTGAATGCGAGACCATAGAAATTGCATCGGGTAAACCTAAAACATTTACTAAATCTGCTTGTAATTTCGGATATCGAAGCTCCATTTTTAAAACAGAACTTAAAGGACAATATATCATAACTTCAGTAACTTTTAAGCTTACCAAAAGAAATCATGTATTAAACACCAGATATGGGGCCATTGAAGATGAGTTAGCAAACCAAAACATTACAAATCCAACCATAAAAGAAGTGTCTAATGCTGTAATTGCCATTAGACAATCAAAGTTACCTGACCCTAACAAACTAGGTAATAGCGGTAGTTTTTTTAAAAACCCAGTGATTTCTCAAATTGCATTTGAACAATTTATAACCAAATTTCCAGATGCCCCTAGTTATAGAGTTTCTGACACAGAAGTAAAAGTTCCTGCTGGCTGGCTAATTGAACAAGCTGGTTTTAAAGGTAAACAATTTGGCGATGCAGGTGTTCATAAAAACCAAGCATTAGTATTGGTGAATTATGGAAATGCAAGCGGACAAGAAATTTGGGATTTAGCCATAAAAATAAAAACTGCTGTTTTTAAGCAATTTGGTATTGAAATTAACCCTGAAGTGAATGTGTATTAATAGAACTTTTATCAATTGTAAAATGAAATTACTAATCCCATTTATATTACTCCCTTTATTCCTTTCAGCACAAAATGGATTGTTCGAACATAAAGAAACCTTTACGCGTCAAGATTCTTTACGCGGTAGTATTACCCCAGAGCGAGAATGGTGGAATTTAAAACACTATGAGTTATCCGTTGAAGTGTTTCCAAAAACTAAAACTATAAAAGGAAGTAATATCATTTGTTTTGACGTTTTAAAACCTGCTAAAAGAATGCAGATAGATCTACAAGAACCATTACAAATAACTAAAGTCACATATAAAAATAGTGAACTAAACTACATTAGAGAAGGTAATGTGTATTGGATATATTTTTCAAAAAATATTCCTATCAGTTTAGAACAAAAAATAACGGTCTACTACGAAGGAAAACCCGCTGAAAGTAAAAACCCACCTTGGTCTGGTGGAGTTACTTGGAAAAAAGATGAGAATGGAGTCGATTTTATAGCATCTTCTAACCAAGGGATTGGAGCAAGTATTTGGTGGCCAAATAAAGACCATAGCTATGATGAACCAGAAAATGGAATAGATATGCATATTACTGTTCCTGAACATTTAACTGATGTATCTAACGGAAGATTAATTAACATAATTCACAACAAAAAACCAAAAACCAAAACTTTTCATTGGCAAGTTACCAATCCAATTAATAATTACGGGGTAAACCTCAACATTGGTGACTATACCCATTTTTCAGAAATATTTGCAGGAGAAAAAGGTAATTTGGATTGTAATTACTGGGTACTTAAACACAATTTAGAAAAGGCAAAAAAACAATTCAAACAAGGAGCGATGACTTTAGAGGCTTTCGAACACTGGTTTGGTCCATATCCTTTTTATGAAGATAGTTATAAATTAGTAGAAGCACCATATTTAGGAATGGAACATCAAAGTTCCGTTACCTATGGAAACAAATACCGAAATGGATATTTAGGTTCTGACTTAAGTGGTACTGGTATCGGACTAAAATTTGACTTTATCATTGTACATGAAAGTGGTCATGAATGGTTTGCTAACAACATTACCAACAAAGATGTTGCCGATATGTGGATTCATGAAAGTTTTACAGCGTATTCAGAAAGTCTATTCATTGATTACCATTTTTCTACTAAAGAAGCCGAAGATTATGTAATTGGCACAAGAAGGTCTATAAAAAATGACAAACCACTTATAGGGCAATATAATGTAAACAACGAAGGGTCTGGTGATATGTATTACAAAGGAGCTAACATGTTACATACCTTGCGCCAAATAATAAATGATGATAAAAAATGGCGAACTATCCTTAGAGGATTAAATAGTGAATTCTATCATCAGCAAGTTACCACATATCAAATTGAAGACTATCTGACCAAGAATATTGGTATTGATTTAAAAGGCTTTTTTGATCAATATTTAAGAACCATAAAAATTCCTGTGTTAGAATATCAAATAACAGAGAGCAAAGTTACCTATGGTTTCAAAAACGCCGTTAAAAACTTAAACATTCCTATTAAAGTATGGATAAACCAAAAAGCCGTTTGGTTAGACGCATCTACTAAATTAAAAACATACTTAGCTGATGAAAAAATAAAAACTTTTAAATTAGATAAAAACTTCTATATAGAACAAGATTATTAATTTCAAAACTAAAAAACAGTACCACTCCATCAGTCAGGGGGTATATAATAATCCTCAATAAGAAACTCCCCTAACCTTCTAAATAATAATTAATCGGAGATAAGCTTCAATAACATCCTGTCATATCAATATCTTCATTTTGCTCTTATCAGCAAAATGAAGGTAAAACATGAATATTCAAACCATTAAACATTCGATTAAAAACAGATAAAAACGTTTAAAGTCATTTTTTTTTAATAAAAAACCTCATAAACACCTCATTTAAACCACATTTAAACCTCACTAACTACAGCTAAGTACTTCATTTATAGATAAGTTTGGACTCAATCATTAATAACCTCAAATTGAATCTATTATGAAAAAAACTATTTTAGTAAGAAGTCTACAGCTTAAAAAAAGTGTTTTGTTATTCTTCATGTTAGCCCTAACAGCTATTACTTTTACACAAGCGCAAGAAAGAGTGCAAGCACAAGGAAGAACTTGTGGAACAGATGCATACATGGCCCAAAAACTTCAAGATCCTGATTTTGCAGCTCAATATGCTAGAACACAAGCAAAAATTGAAGCTAAAGTAAAAGAAATTGAAACACAAAAAGCAAACGGAACGTATAGAAAAGCTACTCTTTACATCCCTGTAGCAGTTCATTTTCCAACAGGAACAGAAGCAAATAGAGCTTGTTTAGAAGCTCACGCTCAAACACAAATAGATGTAATTAATGCAGATTACACGAAAACAAATGCGGATCATGCAGCCGGATGGGCCGCAGCAAGTTCATTTTACCCGGGAGTAGTACCAGGAGCTGTTGATGTTGTCTTTTGTATTGCTACAAAAAATCACCCAACCGTTTCTCCAGCAATAGCAGACGGAAGCAAAGCAGTTACCATTGGTAATCAATCTGGAGCTTATGCAAGTGCTGACTCTAATACTACTTGGGCCGGATACATGAACTTTGTTATAAAAGATGCTGGATCAGGTATATTAGGGTACTCGCCTTTAGCAGGTAGTATTTCAGGAGGAAACTGTGTGGTTATGGGATTTGCTGCTTATGGTACAGGTGCTGGATGTACTGGTTTTGTTCCTGGCGCTCCATACAATTTAGGAAGAACTGTAACACATGAATTAGGTCACTTTTACAACTTAGATCATACTTTTAATGGCGGTTGTGCTGGAGCTGGAGACAGTGTAGCTGATACTCCTGCTGTTGCAGCTGCAACATACGGAACTCCTGCTAACGGATCTGTAGCAGGATGTGTTACTGGTGAAAAAGCATTAACTATGGATTACATGGATTATGTAAACGACACTCACATGTTTATGTTTACTGCTGGTCAAGCTACAAGGATGGAAGCTTATTTTGCTACTGTTGCTTCAGACTGGAAAACAAATGTTCTTTCTTGTCAATCACCTGACTTTACAGTTACTGCAACTAATAGTCCTGTGGCTGTTTGCGCACCAACAAATGGAGTTTTCAATTTAACATTTGGGATTTCAAATGGATACAATACCAATACTCCTCTAAGTGTTTCTGCTGGTTTACCAACTAATGCAACAGCTACATTTAGCCCAACATCTATGAGTGCAGCTGGTAATTTCACATTAACAATAGGGAACATTACTAATGTAGCACCTGGTAATTATCCAATGACTATTTCTGCCGCAGGAACAATAACAAAAACGGTAGATGTAGTACTATCTGTTCAAGCTGGAGTACCTACAGTACCTAGTTTAACTCTACCTGTAAATGCAGCTACAAACCAAGCTTTATCGACTACTTTAACTTGGGCAACTGCTACTAACGCTGCAACATATACGGTACAAACAGCTACAAATGCAGGCTTTACAGCAAACTTAACTACAAACAATGTAAGTACAACAACATATAACGCTACAGGGTTAACTCAAAACACTCAGTATTTTTGGAGAGTTAAAGCAGTAAACGGATGCGGAGAATCTGCTTATTCATCTGTATTTAACTTTACAACTGCCAGTATTTCTTGTGCCACAGAAACGAATAGTTCTACTGTAGCTATACCAAACGCAACCACGAACGGAACAGAAGCTGCTCCCGGAGAATCAATTATCGCAATTACAAATAATATTACAATTACTGATGTTAATGTAACCTTGAATATTACTTATGGATATGTTGAAGATTTAAGAGTAGTTTTAACTAGCCCAGCTGGAACAACAGTAGAATTATTTAAAAACCTAGCTAGTAACAGTGGAGCAAACTTTACAAGCACAGTGTTAGATGATGCAGGAGCAACTGCCATAACAGCAACTGCAGCAGCTAATGCTCCTTTTTCTGCAACATACAGCCCAGAAAACCCACTATCTGTTTTAAACAATGAAACAAGTGCTGGTAACTGGAAACTATCTGTATATGATAATTGGACTGATGACTCAGGATCAATTACTTCTTGGAGTGTTGAAATTTGTGGTAGCCCAGTATTAGCAATAGAGGACAATCTTATTGCTAGTTCATTCAACATGTATCCTAACCCTTCATCTTCTAATGGAGAAGTAAACATTTCATTTAACTCAACTAACAGTGACGATGTATTACTTACTTTATATGACATGAGAGGAAGATTAGTTTATAATCAAATTTTCAAAAACAATTCTAACGCATTTAATCAAAAAGTTCGTTTCAATAATTTAGAAACTGCCGTTTATATTTTAAAAATAAAAACTGGTAATAACGAGTTCTTTAAACGATTAGTTATTAAATAACACTTCTTTTTACCAACCAACCAATCAACCAAAAAATGACTCGCTATGCGGGTCATTTTTTTTGTTTAAATACACTACCTTTGTACCATAAATTTTTTTTAAAATGAAACTTCTTTTACTTACTTTTGGACTTTTATCACTTGCAGTATTAGGTATTGCTATTAAAATTTGGGCAAAAAAAGACGGTAAATTTGCAGGAACATGTGCAAGTCAAAACCCAATGTTAAACAAAGAAGGAGAGCCGTGTGGATTTTGCGGAAAACCCGCAGATGAAATTGGGAATTGTGACGAACCTCAGCACGAAGATTAAGCTATAACCACACTTTACCCAATACAACTTTATGCTCACAATTTTACTGTATGCTTTTATAGCAATTACTTGTATTCAACTTATATATTTTCTTTTAGTTTTTAGCAGATTTTCTTTTACACCAAACAAAAAGAAACCATCAAACAACATACCTGTTTCTGTTTTAATTTGTGCTAAAAACGAAGCAGAAAACCTAAAAACATTCTTACCGAAAATCATCAACCAGGAATACCCTAATTTTGAGATTGTTTTAATTAACGACGCTTCTTATGATGACACTCTAGAAGTAATGGAGTCCTTTCAAGAAAAACATCCCAACATAAAAATTGTTAATGTAAAAAATAATGAAGCCTTTTGGGGTAGTAAAAAATACGCCCTTACTCTAGGTATAAAAGCAAGCACAAATGAATACCTCCTATTAACCGATGCAGACTGTGCTCCTAAATCAAACCAATGGATTGCTTCCATGAGCACAAATTTTTCAGAAAAGCATAAATTTATTTTAGGTTATGGAGGGTATCAGAAGAAAAAATATTCCTTATTAAATTCACTAATACGTTTTGAAACACTATTAACTGCTATACAGTATTTTTCTTATGCCAAAGTAGGAAATCCTTATATGGGAGTTGGAAGAAATTTAGCTTATCACAAAGCAGAATTTTTTAATGTAAATGGCTTTATGAGTCATATGGACATCCGTTCTGGTGATGATGATTTATTTATCAATCAGGTGGCTACAAAAAAGAATACATGTATAGAATTTTCAGAAGAAGCTCATACCGAATCTATCCCTCCTAAATCGTTAGCTGAATGGTTTAAACAGAAAAGAAGACATGTTTCTACAGCAAAGCATTATAAATTTAAAGACCAATTGTTTTTAGGCTTATTTTATGTATCTCAAATTTTATTTTGGAGCTTATTCACAATCTTAATTTGTTTTCTATTTCAATGGAAACTTGTCTTACTATTTTTAGGAATTAGAATCACAGTTCAATATTTTGTTTATGGCTTTTCTGCTAAAAAACTAAAAGAAACCGATTTAATTTTTGCAATTCCTTTTTTGGAAATATTTTTAATTCTATTTCAATTAACTATATTTATAACAAATAGGTTCTCAAAACCAAACCATTGGAAATAAATAACGAAATATTGCTGCAACAAATTGCGAAAGCAAAAAAGGGCACCCAAAGTGCTTTTAACTTTTTATTGGACACCTATTGGAAGGAAGTCTATGGATTTCAACTAAAACGAACCAAAAATGAAGTTGACGCAGAAGATATTACTATTCAAACCTTCTCTAAAGCCTTTCATAAAATTGACTTATTTAATGAAGAGTATAAATTTGGCACCTGGTTAATCACCATTTCTAAAAATATTCATCATGATTTATTACGCAAAAAGAAATCTTCTATTTCTTCAAAAACATATAATGATGACAATAATAAACTTCATAATATTATTGATAGTACCCCATCTGCAGAAGATAAAATTATCACTGAACAGAACTTAGCAAAACTATTACGCGATATAAAAAAACTAAAACCTCATTATCAAGAAGTTATTCAACTACGATATTTCCAAGAAATGAGTTACAAGGAAATTGCTCAAGAAATAAATGAACCCATCACAAATGTAAAAGTTAAGTTATTACGTGCACGAAAGTTATTAGCAGAAATTATTCAAGGTAAATAACAATGCTTTCTAAATTAAAATCTTTAGGCCCTGGATTACTTTTCGCTGGAGCTGCCATAGGAGTTTCTCATTTAATTCAATCAACAAGAGCTGGAGCCGATTTTGGTTTTGGTTTGCTCTGGGCCTTATTTTTAATTAATTGCATTAAGTATCCTTTCTTTCAATTTGGCCCTCGTTATGCACAAGCAACTGGTGAAAGTTTATTAGATGGTTACAAAAAACTCGGAAAAGGTATTTTAATAGGCTATTTTATTTTATCAATTGCTAGTATGTTCACCATACAAACCGCAGTCACCATTGTCACAGCAAATTTAGCTTCATCCTTATTTGGTATTGACTTAAACTTAACTACTTGGTGTACTATTATAACCGTTATTTGTTTAATTATATTGATAATAGGACGATACCGATTGCTAAACAATTTAATGAAAGTTATTATTATTGCACTTACTATAAGTACCATTTTAGCCGTACTATTTGCCTTTTTAAAAACAGAACATACCATAAGTTTACAACAACAACTTCCTAAAAACCAGATTGAAGTAGCTTTTTTAATTGCATTTATGGGATGGATGCCAGCTCCGTTGGACATTTCTATATGGCATTCTTTATGGGAAGTTGAAAAATTAAAAAATAGTACTTCTGCAAGAAAAATTAGATTATTTGATTTTAATATCGGTTACACAACAACCATAATTCTAGGAATAGGGTTTGTATCCTTAGGTGCATTAATAATGTATCATACAGGAGATACATTATCAAATAAAGGAACGGTATTCACCAACCAACTCTTAGAACTGTACAACAAAAGTCTCGGTGAAAATTTCGGAATCATCATTGCTATTGCAGCTTTTACCACCATGTTCAGCACAACACTAACTACACTTGACGCATCTCCTAGAGCAATAGCCAAAACTTCTTCTTTATTAGGTTTTAACTCTAAGCTACAATCGTATGTTTTTTGGGTACTTATTCTGGCTATTGGAACAATGTTTATATTAAGCTTTTTATTATCTAAAATGGGGACTTTAATTAAAATTGCTACCATACTTTCATTTTTAACTGCACCCTTTTATGCTATTATAAATTATAAATTAATCACTAGTAAACACACTCCAATAGCATTTCAACCGAAAGCTAAATTGAAACTATTAAGTGTAATAAGTATTATTTTCCTCTTTACATTCAGTATATGGTATATAACAACATTATTCTATTATGAAAATTGACGCTTTTATATTTTGCTATAATGAATCTAATATGATTCGTCATACCCTTAATCATTATTCTAGATTTTGCAATCAAATTACTATTCTAGATAATCATAGTGATGATAACTGCATTTCAATCATCAAAAAAGAGTTTAAAGATGTGATTATCATAAAATTTAAAAGTGACAATCAATGTAGAGAAGACATCCAAACAAACTTAAAAAATAATTGTTGGAAAAATAGTAATGCAGACTATGTAATTGTTTGTGACATGGATGAATTTTTATATAGCGAAAATATAGATTTAGAATTCAAAAAACTAGAGAAATACAAGCCCTCAATTTGTACTTGCATTGGATATGAAATGTACTCAGATAATTTCCCTAACGAGTACAATCAATTGATTTTTGAACAAGTCAAGCATGGTGTTAGAAATTTTAGATTTGACAAAACAATCATTTTTAGTCCAAAAGACGTTAAAGAGATTAATTATGATTTTGGGGCTCATAGCTGCAAACCAAGACTTAAAAAAAAGCATACCAAAGATTACCTTATTGAGTTTAAGTTACTACACTATAAATATCTAGACAAAAAAACACTTATTGACAAGCATAAAAAATACGCTAATAGATTAAGTAGCATAAATATTTTCAACTTTTGGGGAAAAGAATATTTAAATGGGAGAAAACATATCAATAAAATGTTCAGAAAAGCACAAAAACATTCATTTAGAGTAATACCTTAAAAGATTCTAATTTTTCTGTTTACCTTTGCTGCTTCATTTATAAATGATGTTTTATGAATACAGAACAATCTAGCGTACTTCCTCCAAAAGGAAAACCAAAATGGCTAAAGGTTAAACTTCCTGTGGGGAAGAAATATACCGAACTTAGAGGTTTAGTTGACAAATACAAGCTAAATACCATTTGCACCTCTGGTAGTTGCCCCAATATGGGAGAATGCTGGGGAGAAGGAACTGCTACATTTATGATTCTAGGAAACACCTGTACTCGTTCATGTGGATTTTGTGGTGTAAAAACAGGAAGGCCAGAAACGGTAGATTGGGATGAACCTGAAAAAGTAGGTCGCTCAATAAAACTTATGAAGGTTAAACATGCTGTATTAACTTCTGTTGACAGAGATGATTTAAAAGATATGGGAACAATTATTTGGTCAGAAACAGTAAAAGCTGTCCGAAGAATGAACCCCGAAACTACTATTGAAACGTTAATTCCAGATTTTCAAGGAATTGAAAAACACTTGGATAAAATGATAGCTGTAGCTCCTGAGGTTATTTCACACAACATGGAAACAGTAAAACGATTGACTAGAGAAGTACGTATACAAGCAAAATATGAACGTAGTTTGGAAGTTTTACGTTATTTAAAAGATAACGGACAACAAAGAACCAAAACAGGTATTATGCTTGGGCTCGGAGAAACAAAAGAAGAAGTTATCGAAACTCTTCATGACATTAGAAACGCAAAAGTAGATATTGTTACTATTGGTCAGTACTTACAGCCTAGTAAAAAACATTTACCTGTACAACGTTTTGTTACTCCAGATGAGTTTGCAGAATATGAAAAAATAGGAAAAGAACTTGGTTTCAGGCATGTTGAAAGTGGTGCTTTAGTTCGTTCTTCATACAAGGCCCATAAACATATTTTATAATCCTTGGCTAAAAAAACAGCAATAGCTATAAACGGTTTTGGTAGAATTGGAAGAAGTCTTTTCAGGCTACTTATCAATAATCCTACTATTGATGTGGTTGCTATAAATGACACTGCTGATGCTAAAACTTTAGCACATTTACTAAAATATGACAGTATTCATGGTGTTAGCAATGCATCTATTTCTACAAAAGGGAACAATATCGTTGTTAATAATCGCACTATTCCTTTAACCAATTGCGCTGCTATTGAGAATCTAGATTGGAGCCCATATAATGTAGATATTGTAATTGAAGCTACCGGTAAATATAAAACCAGTCCGCTACTAAAACATCATTTAAATAATGGTGCTAAAAAAGTAATTTTATCGGTTCCTCCACAATCCGATGACATCAAAATGGTTGTTATTGGTGTGAACGAATCCATTTTAGATGGAACTGAAACTATTATTTCTAATGCATCATGCACCACCAATAACGCAGCACCAATGATTAAAGTCATTGATGAGCTTTGCGGAATTGAACAAGCTTATATAACCACAATACACTCCTTTACAACAGACCAAAGTCTTCATGACCAACCACATAGAGACCTACGTAGAGCAAGAGCTGCTACACAATCTATAATACCAACAACAACAGGGGCTGCAAAAGCACTGACTCGAATATTCCCAAAGTTATCAAATACTATTGGAGGGTGCGGTATTCGCGTACCTGTACCTGACGGTTCATTGACGGACCTTACATTTAATGTTAAAAAAGAAACCAGTATTGAAGCTATAAACAACGCTTTTAAAAAAGCTGCTCAAAATAATCTTAAAGGCATACTTGATTATACTGAAGATCCAATCGTTTCGGTAGATATTATAAACAACCCACATTCTTGTACTTTTGATGCTCAACTAACATCTGTAATTGGAAAAATGGTGAAAATTGTTGGCTGGTATGATAATGAAATAGGCTATAGCAATAGGTTAATTGACTTGATAAAGCTTATAAATAAATAATCTTTTCCAAAGAAAATACAACAAAAAACTATTTTGGTAGGATTAAACCAAATAGTGTATCTTTATTTCCTATGAATCGTCCATTATAAACACCTTCTCTACATTGGAAGGAAATTATATTAGCGACTCCGTATGACCTATGAAAAATAGATACAACTCATGAAAAAACTCATATTTTACTTTCTCTTACTTTCTTTTATATCATTAAATGCGCAAAGTAAAAGTGATATTGAAGATCAAATTTACTCGCACCTATTAGACGCTAGAGATTTAAAAGGAAAACTTGATTATAGCGAAGCACTAAAACATTGTGACGAAGCATTAGCACTCTCTATCCAAATTGATGATAAAGAAAACAAAGCTATTACTTATAGAGTTATGGGTAATATTTTAATGCTCGATAATCAACTAGATTTAGCCATTGAAAAACTTAATATAGCCTCTAGAATTCAAGATAGTAATGACTACAAAGAAGAGCTTGCTAAAACACGAAATGCACAAGGATTAGTTCACACTGAATTAGGAAATTACGTGCAAGCTCTAAACTATTTTGATGCCGGATTAAGAATATACCAATCCTTGTCACTATTTAGTAGTAGAACTAAAATATTAAAAAATAAAGGTAAACTATACTTAAGAAAGGAAGATTTTAAAACAGCAAACATTACTTTTGATCAAGCATTCGAAGCTGCCAAAAGGTTTGAAAAGGAATATGATAAAGCAGAAATATTATTATTCAAGTCTCAGGCTTTAAACGGATTACAACAAAGAAGAAAAGCTATAATTACTTGCTTACAAGCTATTGATATTAGTTCAGCTATCAAACATGGATGGCTAATTACAGAAGGGTACAAAACACTTAGTAATATACATGAAGCAAACGGCAACCCTACCAAAGCAATTGAATTACTTAAAACTCACAACAAACTTCTTGACAGCATAAATAGTATCGATCAATTACGTTTAAACTCTGAAGAACGTGCTAAATTAAATTTTGCAGAAAGAGATGAGATTATCGAACAACAAGAATTAATCATTCAACAAAACGAAGAAAAAATTGAAAGCCAAAGAATACTAACTTTTTTAGGCTTAGCTTTTTTAATACTATTCTTCTCTTTTATAATTTTTCTTTTCAACAATAATCAAAAAAGAAAAAAAGCGAATTTATTACTTCAAAGTACCAATTACCAACTTATCATCGCTAAAGACGAAGCCGAAAAAGCCACAAAAGCAAAAGCTAATTTTCTATCAACCATTACACATGAACTTAGGACTCCTCTGTACACCGTAACTGGATTAACTGATTTATTATTGGATGAAGACCCTACAGAGTCACAAAAGGGATACTTAAAATCGTTACGTTTTTCTGGAGATTACCTATTAAATTTTATTAATGACATTCTTGATGTAAATAAAATTGAGGCTAACAAAGTAGAGTTAGAAAAAATTCCTTTCGATTTAAAAAAGTTAACCGAAGAAGTTTTATTCACTCAAAATAAAGCTGCAAAAGACAACAATACTAAATTGCATTTGAACTTTGACGAAAATGTACCAGAATACCTCCTAGGTGATTCCTTACGAATTTCGCAAGTACTGATTAACTTAGTGAGTAACGCAATTAAATTTACTAAAAAAGGTGATGTCAATCTTAATATCAAAAAGGCATCCTCTTCTAACAACACCATTGATTTACACATTGAAGTAGAAGATAATGGAATTGGAATTTCATATGACAAGCAAGAAGAAATATTTGAAAGCTTTTCACAAGGATCGGTTCAAATAAACAGAAAATACGGAGGTACTGGCTTAGGACTTACTATTGTAAAAAACTTAGTAGAACTCATGGGAAGTAAAATACAGTTAAAAAGTGAACCAAATGTTGGTACCACATTTTTCTTTGAAATTACTTTTGATCTTGCAAAAAGAGAAAGTCTTGAAATACAAGAAAGCTCAGTAATTGTCCCAGCTAATCTTCTATCTGTCCTTAAAGACAAGAATATTTTACTGGTAGATGATGTAAAAATAAACCAATTAATCACTCAGAAAACACTTACTAAAAAAGAAATTAATTGTGTGACTGCAGATAATGGAGAGGATGCTGTTTCAAAAGCTAAAGAACAACAGTTTGATTTAATATTAATGGATATTCACATGCCCGGAATTGGCGGGATTGAAGCAACAAAAAGGATTAGATTATTTGATTCTTCAACTCCGATAATAGCCCTTACTGCCATTACAATAGAAAAAGAAGATTTAATACAATTTAACGCCGCAGGGTTTAATGACATACTATCAAAGCCTTTTAAAGCCGATACGTTCTTTAATAAAATATACATACAATTGACAAAATAAAGTTGGCACGCTTATTGCCTTAAAATAAGTGAGTTAGTTTTTCAGAATTTTCAAAAAAATTCTAAATTGGTTAGTTTTTTAAGAGGTCTTTATGGGCCTCTTAATTTATTCCCGCAAGCTAGTTTAATACACAAAGGCTTTCCTCGCAAGTAAAATAACAGTGGAAATTGACATATTGATTTGAACTTGACAGTATTAAATTTATTCTTTCAAGCTTATGAATGATTTAATTTTTTCATCAAAGGCATCACTGTCATTTAAAAACTCAGTAACTATAGGCAAGTAGTATACATTTATAAGCGAACCTTTTAAACGCATATAATCTTTTTCCGTAGTTAGTATAAATTGTTTTTCTGACAGCTGTTTTAATTCTTTTTCAGAAAAGTTATGATGATCTTTATAAGCGATATGCTCAAAATCAAGATTTAAACTATTCAAATGATTTATTAAAGGTGTCGGGTTTGCAATTCCAGTTACTAAGGTAAATGCTTTGCTTTTTAATGATTCTAATGCAATTTTCTTATCAAAACCGAACACATTTTCAGAGTATGATATGCTTGTAAAAAACACTCTTTGCTCTTTTGTTGGGGCAATTTTTTTTATAACTTCATTTTGTTTTTGAACTGTTAAATCCTTTGGACACTTTGTAACAACAATTACATGTGCTCGATTTGCACCACGTTTTGATTCTCTTAAATCACCTCCAGGAATCAATAAATCATCTGTATATAGCTCATCGAATTTTGTAAGTAGTACATAAAATCCTGCTGTTACTTTCCTGTGCTGAAAAGCATCATCTAATAAAATTACATTTGGGGTTACTAATTGAAGTAATTGTGATATCCCATTTTGCCTATCCCCATCAACCGCAACACTAATGTCAGAAAATTTTTCATGAAACTGCATTGGTTCATCCCCTAAGTCATCAGCAGTTGAATGTTCGTTTGCTAAAACAAAACCCTCTGACTTTCTTCTGTAGCCCCTACTTAATGTTGCTAAACGATATTCTTCTTTTAATAATCGAATTAAATACTCAATCATTGGTGACTTTCCCGTCCCTCCAACACTTAAATTACCTACGACAAGTATTGGTAAATCATAGGCTTTACTTTTAAAAATTCCTTTATCAAAAAAGAAATTTCTAATCGTTGTTACCAAGTCATAAATAATTGAAAATGGAAATAGTATTTTTCTAAGATTCCTCACTTCACGAAAGTAAACTATCTAAGCTGTACTTGCAAATGATAAATATGTATCTTTGAATTTGAATTGTTTAATCTTTCAACCTATACTACTATGCAAATTAAAGATGTTATTCAACATATGGAAGATTTAGCTCCCTTGGCCTATGCTGAGAGCTACGACAATGTTGGATTACTTGTTGGAAACAAAAACACTTCGCTTACAGGAATATTAATCACTCATGACACACTTGAAGAAGTAGTAGATGAAGCTATTGAAAAAAACTGTAATTTAATTGTGAGTTTTCATCCAATTATATTTTCTGGAATCAAAAAATTTAATGAACAAGATTATGTAAATTGTGCCATTGTTAAAGCTATCAAAAATGATATTGCAATATATGCAACACACACTGCCTTAGATAATGTTCAGAATGGGGTTAACAGCACAATTTGCAATCAGCTAAACTTAATTAACAGGAAAATACTTATTCCCAAAACAGCATTTATTTATAAGCTTACTACCTACGTTCCAATTAACGATGTTGATAAAGTTCGTAATGCATTATTTAAGGCTGGCGCAGGAAATATTGGAAACTACCATAAGTGCAGTTTTAATATTTCAGGAGAAGGAACTTTTGAAGGAAATGAAAATTCTAATCCACAAATAGGCGAGCAAGGAGAATTTCGTACAGAAAACGAAATGCAAATAAACGTTACTTTTGAAAAACATTTGGAATCTAAAATATTAAAAGCGCTCTTTACAAATCATCCGTATGAAGAAGTTGCTTATGAGATTAATGAGCTTACAAATTCAAATCAAAATATAGGACTAGGAATGATTGGTGAATTAGCAACCCCGATGAAAGAAAAAGCCTTCCTAGAATTCTTAAAAACAAAAATGAACACTTCTTGTGTTAGGCATTCAAATAATTTAGGGAAAAAGATTCATAAAGTGGCCGTTTTAGGTGGCTCAGGAAGTAGCGCGATTAAAAACGCAAAAAACTTAGGAGCAGACGCTTATATAACTGCCGATTTAAAATACCACGACTTTTATCAAGCAGAAAATAGCATCTTATTATGCGACATAGGTCATTATGAAAGTGAACAATACACAAAATCACTTTTATATGAGTTTCTTAGTAAAAAAATGCCTAATTTTGCAATCGTTTTATCAGGTATTAATACTAATCCAGTCAATTATTTTTAAGATATGGCAAAGAAAAAAGAAATTTCAGTAGAAGAAAAGTTAAGAGCACTATATAACTTGCAATTAATCGATTCTCGTATTGATGAAATCAGAAATGTACGAGGAGAACTTCCTTTAGAAGTGGAAGATTTAGAAGACGAAGTAGCTGGATTAAGCTTAAGAGTTGACAACTTCAACACTGACATAGAAGCACTTAAAGATAGTATCAAAGCCAAATTAAACGGTATTGAAGAATCTAAAGTATTGATTAAAAAATACACCAAACAACAAGATAATGTTCGTAATAACAGAGAATATAGTTCTTTGGCTAAAGAAACTGAATTTCAAGAATTAGAAATTGAATTAGCAGAAAAGAACATTAAGGAATTTAAAGCACAAATAGAGCACAAAAGTGATGTGATCGGTAAAGCACAAGAACGTTTAACTGACAAACAAACTCATTTGACTCATAAAAAAGATGCTTTAAATGAAATTCTTGCTGAAACTGAAAAAGAAGAAGAAGCGTTATTAGAAAAATCTGCTAAATACCAAAAGCAAATTGAAGAGCGTTTAATGATTGCATACAACCGAATCAGAACTAATGTGAAAAACGGTTTGGCAATTGTTGCTATTGAACGTGGTGCAGCTGGAGGATCATTCTTTACAATACCACCTCAAGTTCAAGTAGAGATTGCTAGTCGTAAAAAAGTAATTACTGATGAGCATTCAGGTAGAATCTTAGTTGATGCTGAATTAGCCGCTGAACAAAAAACAAAAATGGAAAAAATGTTTGCTAAATTATAAGCACTCATTCTTGAATATAAATTAAAGCTATCTTTAAACAGATAGCTTTTTTTGTACCTTTAAACTTCTTAAAAAGACAAAACATGGGAGACATACAATTAACAAGAATCAATAAATTTTTGAGTGAAGCTGGCTATTGCTCTCGTAGAGCCGCCGATAAACTTATTGATCAAGGTAGAGTAACCATAAATGGTGTAGTACCTGAAATGGGAACTAAAATAGCCCCAACTGACGAAGTTAGGGTTGATGGTAAACTAATATCAGAATCTAAAGAAAAACCAGTGTATTTAGCGTTCAACAAACCCGTTGGAATTGTGTGTACCACCGATACTAGAGTTGAAAAAGACAACATCATAGATTATATCAATTACCCTACTCGTATATTTCCTATTGGACGTTTAGATAAGCCAAGTGAAGGATTAATACTCTTAACGAATGACGGAGATATCGTAAATAAAATATTACGCGCAAGGAACAATCACGAAAAAGAATACATTGTAACTGTTGACAAACAAATCACAAAAGAATTTCTTAAAAAAATGGGTAGCGGAATCCCCATACTAGATACTGTAACTCGTGATTGTAAAGTAGAGCCCATTAGTAAGTTTACATTTAAAATTACACTAACTCAAGGACTCAACAGGCAAATTAGACGTATGTGTGAGTATTTAGAGTATGAAGTTACTAAACTGAATCGCGTAAGAATCATGAACATTTCTTTAGACATTCCTGTTGGACAATGGCGCGATTTAACCAAAAAAGAACTTGACGAAATAGACCGACTTGTAAGTGAATCCGAAAAAACACAGTAATACATTCATAAAAAACAAAAAGCCAAAATTCAATGAATTTCGGCTTTTTGTTTTTTATGAATTCTATTTAAGAGTTTGCTCTATGGCGCTCTCTTGCTAGTAAGGTATTCTTTAACAACATTGCTATAGTCATTGGTCCTACCCCTCCCGGAACAGGCGTAATATAACTTGCTTTTTCGCTTACACTTTTGAAATCAACATCTCCCGCTAATCGAAACCCACTTTTTTTAGTAGCGTCTGGTAAACGAGTAATTCCAACATCTATCACCACTACACCATCTTTTACCATATCACCTTTTAAAAACTCTGAAATACCTATGGCCACAATAATAATATCCGCCTTTTTTGTAAAACCAGCTAAATCTTTGGTTCTACTATGTACTAAAGTAACCGTAGCGTCTCCAGCTTTTCGCTTTTGACTCATTAAAATACTCATTGGGCGACCTACAATATGGCTACGCCCCATAACAACAACATTCTTACCTGAAGTTTCAATATTATAACGCTCTAATAATTCTAAAATACCATATGGCGTTGCTGGTAAGAAGCATGGCAAATCCAATGCCATTCTACCCACATTTGTAGGATGAAAACCATCAACATCCTTATCAGGATTGATTGCCTTCAATACTTTTTGTTCATCAATATGCTTCGGTAATGGCAATTGCACGATAAACCCATCAACATCTGAATTTTGGTTTAACTTTTCAATTTGCTCTAACAAAATAACCTCAGTCGTTTCACTAGGCAAATCGATTAATGTTGAAACAAAGCCTATTTGCTCACAAGCTTTTACTTTTGCCCCAACATAAGTCATACTCGCCCCATCAGTACCAACTAATATTGCAGCCAAATGCGGAACTTTTTCCCCATTAGCTTTCATTTTTGTTACTTCAGCTGCAATCTCAACTTTAATATCATTACTTGTTTTTTTACCGTCTAGTAAAATCATTCTTTTTTAAAGTTTTTAGCTATAGTGTTGTGATTATAGCAATTTCTAATTGTGTTATTTTTATATCATAAAAAAAAACGCCACCATTTCTGATAGCGTGTATTTTTTTATTTCATTCCTTTCATCATTTGCATCATCTTCTTTCCGCCGCCACCTTGCATCATCTTCATCATTTTACTCATTTGATTAAACTGCTTTAGTAGTTGGTTTACTTCTTGAACTGATCTTCCTGATCCTTTAGCGATACGTTTTTTTCTATTTGCATTAATCACAGCAGGCTTTTGACGTTCACCCGGTGTCATTGAATAAATGATTGCTTCAATATATTTAAATGCATCATCGTCAATATCCATTCCTTTCATGGCTTTAGAAGCACCAGGGATCATTCCCATTAAGTCCTTCATATTACCCATTTTTTTCACTTGTTGAATTTGCTTTAAGAAATCGTCAAATCCGAATTGATTTTTGGCAATCTTCTTTTGTAACTTTCTAGCTTCTTCTTCATCAAATTGCTCCTGAGCTCTTTCAACTAAAGACACAACATCCCCCATTCCAAGAATACGATCAGCCATACGAGAAGGATGGAATACATCAATAGCTTCCATTTTTTCTCCAGTACCAATAAACTTAATAGGCTTATTTACAACTGACTTAATTGATATTGCTGCTCCACCACGAGTATCACCATCCAACTTTGTTAAAATAACTCCGTCAAAATTTAATAAATCGTTAAAGGCTTTTGCCGTATTTACAGCATCTTGCCCTGTCATTGCATCAACAACAAATAAAGTTTCCTGAGGTTGTACAGCTTTGTGTACATTAGAGATTTCATTCATCATCTCCTCATCCACTGCTAAACGACCTGCCGTATCAATAATAACTACATTATGACCATTCGCTTTTGCATGAGCTACACCGGCTTTAGCAATTGCTACAGCATCAGTATTCCCTCTATCAGAATAAACATCAACTTTTATTTGTTCTCCAACAATATGTAATTGATCTATTGCCGCTGGACGATATATATCACAAGCAACCAATAAAGGTTTTTTCGTTTTTTTACTCTTAAGATAGTTTGCTAATTTTCCCGAAAAAGTAGTTTTACCCGAACCTTGTAACCCTGACATTAAAATTACTGTTGGCTCACCTGACATGTTAATACCCTCGGTATCACCTCCCATTAATTCAGTTAATTCATCTTTAACGATTTTAACCATTAATTGACTAGGCTGTAATGCAGTTAATACATCAGCACCTAAGGCTTTTTCTTTTACTCTTGCAGTAAAATCCTTTGCTATTTTAAAGTTTACATCGGCATCCAATAAAGCTCTACGAACTTCCTTTAGCGTTTCCGCTACATTTACTTCAGTAATTTTCCCATGTCCTTTTAAAACATGAAGCGCTTTGTCTAACTTATCACTTAAATTATCAAACATATTTTTATTCCTTATTTGAGAATCGCAAAATTACACAAAATGAAGGGAGTAACAAAAGTTATTATATAAGAATAGCTGTTGCTTTTATAATAAAAAACGTATTTTTAATATTCATCTACAATCATTATTACAACAAATGTTGAAAAAAACACTAATATATCTCTTTTTTATTTTTCTTTTCATTCAGGTAAACGGGCAAAACCCTAAAAAATTTGACAGTAAATATGCTGATATCACCATTAAAAATAACTTAGTATACGCACTTTCAAAAACAAACAAATTAGTGGTTTGGAATATGAAAAAAAGTGACATATCATATATCAAAAAAGAAATCTCTTGCATCTATATCAGTAAGAATAAAGGTGTGTTTTGCGTAAACTTGGATGGAGAAATACTCAAAGAAATAAAACAAAATCAATGGAAAAAAGTAGGCGCATTTACAGGAACACCCTATGCAATAGTAACCACTTCCTTAAACAAAATAGCATCTATATCAAGTAGAGGAATAAAATATAACAATAAATATTATATGCCAACTGAAAAAAACAGGATAGGAAATGGCATGTATAGTTTTAAAAACAATAAACTCAGAAAACCTCAATTAACCTATATTGACAACAAAGATAGAATATGGATCAGTTATGATTTTGGAAAATTTTCTGAGGTATTTATCTTTGATACTAAAAAACATGCTTTTATAAAGCACAAATCCCTTTCTATTCTTGATGAGAAAAAAACATTTAACAGCAAGGAAGACTATTTAAAAGATTATCAGAAAAAACAGTTCAAAAAATACCCATATCATGTAAAAAAGTTAGGAAAAGAGTACTGTTATAAATTCCCTACTGAACTTCCTGTGCTTTACGGTATTAAATCAATCACTCAAGACAAACTGGGCAATTATATTTTTAGCGAAGGTCTCGGATATTCTCATAAGAAAAATGGGATGTTTGTATACAAAATTACGACTGAAAAAAAGTTTTATACAATTGTGGAGCACACTGAAAATTCATTTAAAAAACAAAATGAAATTATTGGTCCCGTGATCTATAATAACCATAATGAAACATTGTATTATTATTCAAACTATGGCTTTTTTAAACTCCATAAGGAAGAATATAAATTCACAAATGAACTTATTGTTGACCCCAACGTTTTGCTATACACCAAAAAAATACCTCATAAATACGGGAGTGTCATGAATGTAAAAAAGATGTTCTTTTTAGATAAAACCAGATTTGTGTTTCTAACCAAGCAATATGGTTTTGGCTATTATGATGGGGAGAACATAAACTTATTTAACTAGTTTTTTCATCACATCATAATTCACTAGCACTTCACCTTTGTGTGAATTTTCATTTCTTTTCACTACTACATATCCTTTCTTTTCAAAAAACGGTAATGCTGTAATACTAACGTCAGACTTTAGTTCTTTTACCGAACTTTTATTTGCTGTCTTTTCTAGATAATCGATTAACTGAGATGCAATACCTTTCCCTAAACACAAGTGATTGATATATAAATGATCTATATAATAATTTTGAAGCAACGAAGTAAATCCTAAGAGTTTTCCGCCCTCAGTTGCAACAATAAACAACTGTTCAGAGAATTTTTTCTCCCAACGATCAATATTATCCACTCCAGATGACCACACTTTTATTTGCTCCGGTATATAACCAGTAACATTTACATTGGTAATGGTATCAAAAAACAATTGTCTAATTTGTGGTAAATCAGACAATTGTGCTTTTCTTATTAAAATATTACTATTCAATTAGAATAATTTATAACCTACTATTATTGATGAAGTATTATATGTTGAAGTCCAAACTGCGGAGCCAGCTAACAAATTTTTTGGCTGCTGAATTCTAAATTCTAAACTAAACTTATTTAAAAACTCATACCCTACACCAAAAACCGAAGCACCACCTGAACTAACCTTATAGCCTTTGCCTAAACCAGTATTTATATGTGAATCACCAGCAATTTCAAATATATATTGTGCATTAAAAAAAATATTGTTTTTTTCATTTAAAAACATTCTATAACGCCCACCAAACGGGAGCTCAATTGTTGAATAATTAATTACTGCAATAACGGTAGTATTGTAATAAGGAACTTCTTTTTCTGATTTAAAATAATGATATGACGGTTCGATTATTATAGACCATTTATTATTATTAAAAGGTAATATAAATTCAGCCTCTACTCCAAAACTAACATTTGATTGATTTTCAAACTTAATATCATTAAGATAAGTACTATAAGGCCCATCTAATAAAAATGAAGAGAAGTTTATACGAGGACGTGCTCTTAAATTAAACCAATCTCTATTAGCGCCATTATCATACTCCTTTACATCAATCCCCTTACATTTATTATAATTTGTAAAAACCTTTGTTAATGATTTTTGACTATACAACACTCCACTAAATTTATTAATTGCTTTTAAGCCACAATTAACATTGTTAAACAATTGTTGTTGATACATATTATTTTTAGCAAAATATTTATCACCATACTTTCCAGTTACTTCATAGGTTTTAAAAACCAACTGAGTTGCTTCATTTGAATCTTCATTATAAAAATAGCGCACCAAACTACTTTCCGTATAACTATACAATTCCTTTTCTCCTTCAACTAATACCTTTAAATATAAAGTTTCACTTTTAAATTCAGGTGCTCTACTTGTTGATAATAAATCTAATTTTTCAAATGAACGATCCATATCTACAGTAAAACGCCTGTATTTCATCACATTAAAAACTCCAAATTCTTTAAATTCCTCAAGACTTCCAATTTGTACTTCTGCATTTTCGGATAGCTTATAACTAAATGCTATTGGATTAAAACGCCAACCGACATTTTTTACGAAACAATTAGTTTGTTCTCCTTGATTATTAATAATATAACCTTTTTCAAAATTGACTTGTGCAAACCCTGTTACACAGGTGATAAAAAGAAATAGTAATGTAACGTTAAAATAGTTTTTCATTAAGTTAGTTTTATTTATTTATTTATTTATTTATACATAAACTACATTCTCTCTGGCACTGTGACCCCCAATAGTCCAAAAGCAGATTTTATAATATTCCCTACCAAACTTGACAATTGCACTCTAAATATTTTTTCATCTTCAGTATCTGCACCAAAAATAGAAACATTTTGAAAGAATGAATTGTATACCTTCACCAAATCATAGGTATAGTTTGCAATTAATGCAGGACTTTGATTTTTTGCTGCTTGTTGTATTATTTCCGGGTATAACTCCACTTGCTTTAACAGTTCTTTCTCTTTTTCATGCAATGGTATTGTTACATTTTTAGAGTAATCAATATCAGCCTTCCTTAATATTGCTTGAATTCTAGCATAGGTATATTGAATAAACGGACCTGTATTTCCTTGAAAATCTACAGATTCTTTAGGATCAAACAAAATACGCTTTTTAGGATCTACTTTTAAGATGAAATATTTTAAAGCACCCATACCAATTGTAGTATATACCTCTTCTTTTTGGACATCTGTATAGCCATCCAATTTCCCTAACTCTTCAGAGATCTCTCTTGAAGTGGTCACCATTTCAGTCATTAATTCATCAGCATCAACAACAGTCCCTTCCCTACTCTTCATTTTTCCTGAAGGCAAATCAACCATACCGTAACTTAAATGATGTAAATTTTCAGCCCAAGCATACCCTAATTTCTTTAAAATCAAAAACAATACTTTAAAGTGGTAATCTTGCTCATTACCAACAGTATAAATCATTCCTCCGATATCTGGGTTATCTTTTATACGTTGTATTGCAGTTCCGATATCCTGAGTCATATATACAGCTGTCCCATCTGAACGCAGCACTATTTTTTCATCTAATCCGTCCTCCGTTAAATCACACCAAACAGAACCATCTTCTTTTTTAAAGAATACTCCGTTTTCCAGTCCTTCAGCAATATTATCTTTCCCTAATAAATAGGTATTACTTTCGTAGTAATAGGAATCAAAATCAACACCAATGTTTTTGTACGTTACTTCAAAACCATCGTATACCCATTGATTCATTTTACTCCAAAGCGCAACTACTTTTTCATCTCCAGCTTCCCATTTACGAAGCATTTCTTGAGCTTCTAAAATTAATGGAGCTTGTTTTTTAGCTTCTTCTTCTGTTTTACCTTCAGAAACTAAAGTTGCTATCTCCTTTTTATATTCTTGATCAAATTTAACATAGTAATTACCTACAAGCTTATCTCCTTTTAAACCGGTTGACTCTGGAGTCTCTCCATTACCAAAACGATCCCAAGCCAACATACTTTTACAAATATGTATTCCTCTATCATTAATTACTTGTGTTTTATATACCTTTTTCCCTGACGCTTTAATAATTTCAGCAACAGAATATCCAAGTAACACATTTCTAACGTGTCCTAAATGCAATGGCTTATTTGTGTTTGGAGATGAATACTCCACCATAACAGCATCGTTGTCTACCGAAGGCGCAACAAAACCATATTTAGCCTCATTTTTTATTCCTTGGAAAAAATCAAGGTAATGAGCATCAGAAATAACAAGGTTCAAAAACCCTTTAACGACATTAAAAGCATCTACTTCAGTAACATTATCTACTAAATACTGCCCTAAATTTTCACCAATCTGTACCGGGTTCCCTTTAACAATCCTCAGCATAGGAAAAACCACTACGGTAATATCTCCTGCAAACTCTTTACGAGTAGCTTGAA